>Ga0187859_10000403_pt1 | contig 29282 bp, 19 predicted proteins | sample June2016WEW_10_1_2_FD_133019 | JGI IMG/M metagenome (GOLD analysis project Ga0187859, IMG submission 133019) | Peatland microbial communities from SPRUCE experiment site at the Marcell Experimental Forest, Minnesota, USA - June2016WEW_10_10 | ecosystem: Environmental > Terrestrial > Soil >...
CGGTTCTGCGGAAGCTCCACCTGAATCTGAAACGCATTACCGGAATTTGGATCCCGCCAATAGTTCGGGTCGGTGAACCGGGACGAAGATGTCGCCGGCACAATCGAACGCACCACGTCCGACATGGTGAGCCCGAATTGCCCCGCCCGTTCCCGGTCGATTTTGACGTCTAGCGTAGGGTACTTGTATTCCTGCGCAAATTGCAGGTCCCGCAGAAAATCGAGCTTCGCCAACTGCGCCTGAATCTTCCCCGCGTATCCATAATCGTCGGCGAGACTGGGGCCCTGCACCGCGACTTCGACGGGCGTGGGCGATCCGAAGCTCATCACCTGTGAAACGATGTCAGCGGCTTCAAAAGAGACCTGGCAAGCGGGCAATTCGCGCCCGAGGCCGGCCCGGATTCGCTCGCGCAAAGCTTCCCCTCGCGGCGTCTCCGGCTTCATGGAAACCTGAATAATTGATTCCTGCGGGCCGCTGGTGAACAGATGAATCAGGTCCACCGGATAGCTGGATGGAACAATTCCGATAAAATCGCTCGAAATCACCACGTTGTCCCGGCCGGCTTCCTGTTGAATCACGTCGAGCGCGCGCAGAACGATGCGCTCGGTTTCCTCAATCCGCGTACCGGCGGGCGCGCGCAGACGAATTCGCAATAGCGCAGCGTTGGCATCCGGAAACAGCTCGGTTCCAAGGCGCGGCAGCAGAACATAGATCAGCGCGAACGACACGGCCAGGTAACCCAGCACCAACGGCCATCGAAACTTCAGGACTATCCGCAAATAACTCTCGTAGAATCCGCGCAGCCGTCCGAAGATCCCCTCATGCTCCTCACCCCGGTGCGCCTCCCGCATCAGCCAAGTGGAAAATACCGGTACCAGGCTGCTCGATAGCAGATACGACGCGATCATTGAAAACGCGACGGCCAGCGACAAAGGCACGAATAGCTGCCGGCTGACTCCGATCATGAAAAAAGATGGAACGAATACCGCGAGAATGCAAAACATCGACAGCAATCGCGCCAGCGCCGTGCGGCTGCAAGCCTCCAACACCGCGCGGGCACGAGTGACGCCCGGCAGCATTTGCGTGTGGATATTCTCGATTTCGACCGTCGATTCATCCACCAGAACACCCACCGCCAGCGCCAGCCCACCCAGCGTCATGATGTTGATGGTCTGGCCCACGGCCCACAGAAGAATCACCGCGCTTAGCAACGCAAACGGAATATTCATCACCACAATTACGGCACTGCGCCAGTCGCGCAGGAAGGTCAGCACCATTAGACCCGTGAGCCCGGCTCCCAGTAATCCTTCGAGGATCAGACCACGCAGCGAATTGGTGACAAACGGAGATTGGTCAAACTGCAGGCTCACGTCCACGTCATCCGGTACAACTTTTCGGAAGTCTGGGATGGCTGCCTTGACGGCGTTGATCACTGCCAGCGTCGAAGCATCCGCGCGCTTGGTCACAGGGATATAGACCGTGCGTCTGCCGTTGACATGCGCGTAGGCGGTAATAATATCCGTGCCATTCTCGATGGTTCCGATATCGCGCAGATAGACCGTGGTCCCGGAAACCGGCCGGATCGGCGTGCTCAAAAGCTCTGCGAGGTTTCCTCCCAACGCCGCATTGGTTCTGGCAATACGATCGATCTCGCCAGTCCACATATTGCCGGACGGCATGACGAGCGTAGACTTGCTGACTGCCGCAATAGCTTCCTCCGGCGAGATTTTGTATTGCGTCAGCTTATCGGGATCCAGCGTCACGACAATAGTCCTCTGATTCCCACCAAATGGTGGCGGCGCGGAGACTCCCGGCAGCGTCGCAAACAGCGGACGTATGCGGTTCAGAGCGAAATCCTGCAGCTCGCCTTGCGTATGTCCGGTGCTGCTGAAAACCAGCAGGCCCACAGCCACGCTGCCGGCATCGAATCGAGTGATGAAAGGCGGCACTGTTCCAGGAGGCATAAAGGCACGGGCGCGATTGACATAACCCACCGTCTCTGCCATCGCCTGGGCCATATTCGTGCCTTCATGAAAAACCAATTTCATCAGAGCCGCGCCCTGGATGCTCTTACTTTCCACGCGATCGATTCCGGTGATGTAGAGGAAATGATACTCGTAGTAGTAAGTCAGGTAGCCTTCCATCTGCGCGGGATCCATTCCACCGTAGGGCTGCGCGACGTAGATGGCGGGGTCGCCCACCTGGGGAAAAATATCCACCGGCATGCGCCGCACGGCGAGATACGCAAACAGCGCAATCGCGACCAGCGCTACCACTACCGTAATGGGACGGCTGAGCGCTGCTAGAACGAATCGCATGCGTCTCCGAAAAGCATCATTGGCTGGCCTCTGTGAGAAAGGGCTGAAGATCTCCGGCCACGGTCGCAATTTCCAGCAACCCGCGCCAGACGCTCATGCGCGCCAGCGTGTCGTCGATTTCCGCCTGTGTCAAGAGCCGCTGGGCTTCCGCCACTTCGTCGATATTGGCGAGTCCGGATTGATATCGCGCTGTGGATTGCTGCAGAGCGGCGCGTGCGGCGCTGACCTGCACTGGAGTATTAGCCACAACTTCTCGAGCGCCGCGCAGTCTCGCGGTTGCGGCATTCCAGCGGGCCCGCAGATCGATAGCAATCTGCTGGTAGCGAGCGGTCTCAGCGCGAATGTTCGCCGATTGCGCCGCTCGCCGCGCTTGAATAGCCGGAAGATCCATGGCTGGAAAAGTCACGCTGAAGCCCAGCGCGTAATCTTGCACTGTGGGCGCGAGTCCATTGAGACCGCCCAGCGAAGCTCCATTCGTTTCCGCGCCCGTCCCACGCGCATAAGCAGACCCTTGCAATGAAAATCGCGGAAAGTAGGATCGTTCCAAAGCCCGCAACTGGGCCTTGGCGCGCTCCAGGGCCGCATCCTGTTCCAGCGCGATCGGATTCGTTTTCGAATCTAGTGGCGCCGAGTCCTGCGCGGGGGGCAATTCCAGCAGCCTGGGTGCGGCGAGCGTGATCTGGTTCGGTTCCACGCCGACGAACTCGGAAACAGTGGCGCGCGCCACTTCCGTGGCCTGCTTGGCTTGAATCCATTGCGTTCGCGCCGCGGCTAGTTCCGCTTGCGCGCGTGAAGCATCAGCGCCGGGCCGTAGCCCTGCATTCGCAAGCGCCTGGATCGTTCTCAGAATTGTCTCCGCGCGATCCACGCCGGCTTGCGCGGCGCGTACTGTCTCCTCCGCTGCGGCAAGCGTTAGATAGGCATCCGCCGTTGCCACCGCGATGTCATAGCGGGTGCGCCGGAGCGTCGCCTCCGCCTCGGTACGAACAGCTGCGGCAGCCGCTACGTTCGCCCGCCGCAGACCGAAATCAAAGGGCTCCCAGGAAACCAGCACACCCACCGCGCTGCCCCAGGCGGTCTCGAAATTGTTCGAGCCGATCACTTGTCCCGATATGAATGGAATGATGTTTTGTGGAAGCAACAGCCCGAAGACATTGTTTCCGGTCGCGCGATTCGCCTGGGCCAGCAAATCCACACGCGGTAAGTAGGCCGTTCGAGCTAACTGAATTCCTGCCGCAGCCGCGTTGATCTGTTCCTGGGACACGCGGACCGCCGGGTAGTTCTTGAGCGCGCCCTCCACTGCCTGGCTGATGGTGAGCGATTGCCCAAACAGCGCCGCACCACCGGCCGCCAGCAACCAGAAACCAGCTCTTGCGCCGCTCATCGTCCCTCAATCAACTCCCGGAACAATTCGCGCACCTTGCCCTTGGCTGCCGCCAGCGCGCGTTTGCCCAGCGGTGTAGCCCGGTAGACTTTGCGCAGCGACTTTCCGCTCCGCCGTTCGGTCGACCGCAAATATCCTTTCTTCTCCAATCCGTGCAGCAGAGGATACAGCGTTCCAGGACTGATCCTGTATCCATGCCGCGCCAATTCTTCCACCATGCCGAGGCCGAAAATCGGCTCATGTACGGCGTGATGTAGGACGTGCAGGCGGATCAATCCCGAGTAAAGATCCCGGTCCGCGCCGTGATCGTCATCGAAACTCGTTTTCGGTATTCGATTACGAATATGCTAAGTATACGTGCGTTGGTTCCTTGCGTCAAGAGTTATGCGAGCAAGTTCAACACACTACGCCAGGAGTGACTTAAAACGTCCGCAATCGAGCCAGCGTGTCGAGTATCCCCGCTTCCCCCTTGACTTCAACCAGGGGGCGCAGGTAATCCTCTATATAATTCCAATCGAGGTGGTCCTTGTGGAATGACCACTCCTTCGGCGTCGCGGATATCCAGTGGACGCGATGCGAACAGCCTGGGTACCACCAAGTCTTCCGCCGAGCATGTCCGGACATCCAAACCGGGCCCTTCGGAAAAAGGTGTCGCGCGGCTGACCACGCTCTCTTCGAACGGAAGACCGCCTAACGACACGTCTATGCCTACACCCGAAGTGGTCCGCAGCAACAGGACTCTACATCAGCGCGCGAATTCCGCCGCGTCTTCGATCCGAGCGGGTAGGCAGCCAGAAGAGGCGTAATAAAACGATCCTCAAAACCGAAGCCCGCGAGCACCGTGAGATCCACATCCAGAGTGACCCGCGGTTCGCCCCATCTTTGGACCGCTAGACCGCCGATGAAGCAGGATCGCCAACTTTGCTGATCGCCAACCTTGTTGATCGCAGAAAACCTGGAGTTGCCGCGCCGTCTCGAAGAGATCGATCATCAGCGGAGCTTAGCGAACCATTCCTGCATCTCGACTAATCCGGAGGATTCACGCGCTGGCCTGCTTCGCAGCGCGTGATTGAATGCGCTTTCCAGAAGAGCCAACACCTGCAGGGTGTCCGCATCCCGGATTTCCCGGCGGCGAATGGCCTCGAGCCGGGGCCGGCTTCCTTCCAGGCCTGCACTGAGCGGCGCATCATCTCCTGCTCGTCCATAAGCGGTGCCCTGATTATAAACTGTCCGAAACGCTGCACAATGCCGGTTCGCGCGTCAGTATCCTGCGAATGGCCGTGGCGAACTCGTGGACATCGATGGGTTTCGATATGTAATCGTCCATGCCGGCATCGAGACAACGCCGCCGGTCTCCGTGCTTGGCCAGCGTAGTCATGGCGATGATCGGAATGTGCCGCGACGATTCACGCTCTTCGTGGCGAATAGCCAGCGTGGCTTCGATTCCGTCCATTTCCGGCATCTGAATGTCCATCAGCACCAGATCGAAGTGCTCTTTTCGGAGCGCAGCCAAAGCCTCCCGGCCGTTACCCACCACGCGCGGCGAGTAACCCTGTTTCTCCACCAGGCGAAGTACCAGAGTCTGATTTACAGGATTGTCCTCCACCACCAGAACGCGTGCGTTGCCCTCTCGCGGTTTACGGCTTTTCGGTTCCAAAGCGCGCACGATAGCATCGAACAACTCAGATTCTGAGACGGGCTTAAGAAGGCTGGCCGCTACTCCCATCGCGTGGCAGCGTTCAGCATCTTCGGCTTGGGAGGAGGACGCCAGCAGCATGATGGAGCCGCTGCCCATGCGGGCATCCTGGCGGATTCGTTCCAAGAGCGCGAAGCCGTCCATCTCCGGCATGTGAGAATCGATGATGACTAGCGGGAACGGTTTGGCAGTGTCGCAGGCGCGCTCGAGAATCTCCATCGCCGTGAGACCTCCGCAGGCCAAAACCGGCCGCATTCGCCAGTGATTCAACGTCTTGCCTAGGATGGTTCTGCTAGATGCATTGTCATCTACCACCAACACCGGCATACCACGCAGCCCGGCGATTCCAGATGCCTGCCTCTCGACCAGCGCCCCGGCCATCAACCGGACCGTGAAGTAAAACGTGGATCCTTTTCCGGCTACGCTCTCCAAATGCATCTGCCCGCCCAACAGAGTCACCAGATGGGACGCAATAGATAGACCCACACCGTTACCGCTGAATCGCCGGCTAACGGGATCGCCGGCCGGCTCAAAGGCGCGCTGGATTGCCTCCCGTTTCTCCGGCCCTATTCCAATGCCCGTATCACTGACGCTGCAATGCAGCACAATCTGGCCGTCCGCTTCCGACAAGGTGTTCACGCGCACCAGCACTTCGCCAGAGTTGGTGAATTTGATGGCGTTAGCCACCAGGTTTATCAGGATCAGCCGCAAGCGGCCAGGATCTCCGATCAGCTCCCGAGGAACCTGGGGAGCGATATGGCAAGCCAATTCCAGATTCTTCTGGCCGGCACGGATTCCGAACGCCTTCACAGCGCTCTCAACAGTCGACCTCAGGTCAAACGCAACGCGTTCGAAGTCCGGAACCAATTCCACAAGCTCTTCCACGGTGGTGTTGAGTGCAATTGCACGACCAGCACTGTGCTAAGCAAAATAAAGGGCCGGAACAGAATTGCGATGCAAATACTTGCCGTTTTGCGAGGGATCGGCAGTATCGTGTCTTAGAACGGCAGATCCCTGGCACCGTGTTTGGGCAAAGAAAGCGCCGACTTGGCCAGGTACGGATAGGGATTCACCGGCGTTCCGCCCAGGCGCACTTCATAGTGCAGGTTCGGCCCGGTCACGCGGCCGCTGCTGCCGGATCTGCCGAGGATATCTCCGCGCCGTATTTCCTGCCCGGTGACCACTTCGAAACCCGACAAATGGCCGTAGTAGGTCAGCAGCCCGTTCCCGTGGTCGACAATCACAAGCCGCCCATAGCCGCCGCTCCAGTCCGCATGGACTACGATTCCGTCCGCTGCAGCATGCACCATTGTTCCTTGAGGAACCGAAAGGTCGACGCCCGTATGTCTTGCACCCTCTCCCGAGAACGGATCAGTCCGGTCGCCGAACGAACTCATCAGCCGGCCCTCCACCGGCCACAGGCTGGGCTTGACGTTGGTTTGCCACTGTTTGGGGTAGGTCCGGAAGAGATTCGAAATGGAAGCCGATTGAAGAAGGTTGTACTCGCTCAGCGATTCGCGGAAGTTCGGCGCAAGCGGCCCGCCGTTCGAGATATCGGTGGAAGTCTCGGGCTTGCTTTTCAGCCCGTAGGCCACCGAAACTTCGCTGGCGAATGTCTCCAGCGTCGCCAATTGCTCGTTCTTCTGATTCGTAACTTTTTGAAGCTCCTGATACTTGGCGCGCAGAGAGTCAACTTCCTGGCGCAGCGAATTGTAACTGGCCACCTTCCAGGCCATTCTCGCGTAACTGGATACGAACCCAAATACCGAGAAGCACCCTATCAGGGCAAGTGTAAAAGCGGCGTATATGGCTTTGTGCGGGATATGTACTCGACGCAAACGCCCGTGCAGCGAATGCGCCAGCACAAGCACAAAATATGGCTGATGCGGCACTGAATCTCCCTTAGATTTAATTCGGCGCGGCCCTGAAAAAACTACAGAACGCGGTGGGCCGTAGGCCGGAGAGCACCAATGACAGAACGAAGGCTAAGGATACTTCATGTGAAGTAGTAGTGTCAAGGTCAGTAAATGTAATCTAGAATACTTCTGGGTTTGGGGGCTTGGGGCTCGGCACTGGTGGGATGCGCTGCGCTACTTCAAGAGTCCCTAGCCCCCAGCCCCCAGTCCCCTTCAGTTACGCCGCGCCTTTCCGTCTGACATCAATATTCAACCGTTTGATCTTCTGATTCAGCGTCGACAACGGGATACTCAGCTTCTCCGCCGCTTCCGTCTGGCTCCAATTGACGGTTTCCAGCATCTCGATGATCTTGCGCCGTTCGAAATCGGCGACAATCTCGAATAACGACGCGTCGGCCGGCAGCGTGCCGCTTTCATCGCGCCGGATTCTAATGCCGCCGGCTTGCAGAATGGAGTCCGGCAGGACGTCTACCGAGACGGTGGCGTTGGAGGCTAAAACAACTGCCCGCTCCACGGCATTTTCCAACTCGCGGACATTCCCTGGCCAGTTGTAATCCATGAGCAGTTGCATGGCGTCCGGTTCGAATTCCAGGCGGCTCTTCTGCTCGTCATCCAGATACTTCTCGTTTTCCCGGCTGTACTTGGTGAAGAAGAAATCCACCAGGCGCGGAATGTCTTCCTTGCGCTCCCTGAGCGGAGGAAGCACCAGGTTGATGACGTTTAGGCGGTAATACAGGTCCTCGCGGAATTTCCCTTCCTCCACCAGCCTTTTGAGATCCGCATTCGTGGCCGCGATGATGCGCACATCTACCTTGATGGTCTCGGTGGACCCCACAGGCATGAACTCGCGCTCCTGGATCACGCGCAGGAGCTTCGCTTGCGTCTCTGGACTGATGGTTCCGATTTCGTCGAAGAAGATGGTGCCGCGGTTGGCGATCTCGAAATATCCCTTTTGGGCGGCGATGGCGCTGGTGAAGGCTCCTTTGATGTGGCCGAAGAGCGCCGATTCCATCAGATCGGCCGGTACCGAACCGCTGTTGACGGGAACAAACAATTGGTTCGATCTGGCGGAGTGCGCGTGGATGGCTTTGGCGATCAACTCCTTGCCGGTTCCGGTTTCGCCCGTGATCAGGATGGTCGCGCGGCTGGGCGCAACTTGCGTCACCAGATCCAGAATGCGCAGCATCCGCTCGCTTTTGCCGATGATGTTCGGGAACGCGTACTGCTGTTTCAGAGCGCGCTTGAGTTGGATATTCTCGCGCGCCAGGCGGCTGGAGGCGATCATGCGATCGATCTCGATCAGCAGCTTTTCGTTGTCCCAGGGCTTCGAAAAATAATCGTTGGCGCCGCTCTTGAGCGCGTCCACGGCCACTTCCACCGAGCCATAGGCGGTGATCATGAAAATGGGCGTTTCCGAATCACGCTCCCGAAAATCTTTGAGCACCTCCATGCCGGAGCGGTCCGGCATCATCAGATCCAGCAGGATCAAATCGTAGCTACCGGCTTCGGCTTTGCGCAGGCCGTCGGTGCCATTCACGGCCAACTCGACGTTGTAGCCTTCGAGCTCGAGCAGCGTGGCCAGGCTTTCGCGAATGTCCGCCTCGTCGTCAATAACTAAAATACGTGCTTTGTAGGGTGGGGGCGCCAAGTCGTCAGCCGGGAGTTGATCAGACATGCACCGGCTTCCTGGCCAGCGGAAGCTCTACGTGGAAGCGGGCGCCGGCTCCGGGACGGCTCTCGACGCGGATGGTACCGCCGTGCTCGCGCACGATACCGTACGTCACTGAGAGACCCAGGCCAGTTCCTTTCCGGGAACCTTTGGTTGTGAAAAAAGGATCGTAGATGCGCTCCAAATGCTCGGGCGGAATGCCCTGCCCGCTATCAGCTACTTCGATGCGGGCGAACCCCTCCTCGTTCCAGGTGCGAACGGCCAGCGTACCGCCGGATTCCATGGCGTCCCGCGCGTTCAGGAACAGGTTCAGAAATACCTGCTGCAGTTTTCCGGAATTCGCCTTCACGCCCGGCAGCCCCGGTTCCAGGCTCAGCTTCACTTGGATATCCGCTTTCTCCAACTGATGTTCGATCAGTGTCAAAGTCTCGCGGACCACTTTGTTCAAATCCACTTCCACAAATTCAGTGGGCGAAGTTCTGGAAAAACTCAGTAACGAATTAACGATCTCGCTGGCACGGAAGGTTTGTTTCGCGATCTTATCCAACAGCTTGAACTTTTGCTCGTCACCGGAAATCTGTTTCGCCAGCATCTGCGCGTAAGTTGAGATCACGGCCAGCGGAGTGTTTACTTCATGCGCAACGCCGGCTGCCAGCAGGCCGATAGAGCTCAGTTTGTCCGCTTGCACCAAGCGCCGCTCCAGCTCATCGCGGTCGGTGATGTCATCGAAGATGATCAGCCGTCCGATCTGCTCCAGATCCTTCGAGACCAGCGGCGCAACAGCAATGTTCAAGGTATGGGCGTGGGCATTGCCGTTTCCGTTGACGGCCGGGGATCCCAACACGAATTTGTAGATATTGCGAACGCCGGTATCTCCGCGCATCTGTTCGAAGCGCTCGTAGAGATCGGCTGGAAACAGCTCACTCAACCTGCGGCCCACCGCGGCTTGCCGCGAGATACCCGTCAGCCGCTCGATCTGCGTGTTCCAGCTCCCTACGCGATCGTCCAGGTCGACGGCCAAAATGCCGACGTTGATCGACTCGACAATGTTCTCGCTGAATTCCTTGAGCCGCTCGTATTCTTCCACCTTATGCTGCAAAGAGCGGTACAGGCGGGCGTTCTCCACCGCGATGCTTACGTAGCCGGCGAGCGTGATCAGCAGTTCCACATCATCGCTTGAAAGAAAATCGCCCTTGTCGGTGCGGCTTAGCGCGAGGTAAGCGATGGTCCGCCCACGCACGGTGCAGGCGAAATAGTACGTCAAATCGAGTTCCGAAATCGTGTGGCGTACTCGCGTGGGCCACTCGTGGGAGACCACATCCAAGAGATGCCGCGTGCGCTCGAAAAACAGATAGGGCTTTCCGGGCAGAGACGTTAGGAAACTCAAATCGAGCTCCGCGAGCGGTTTCTGGCCACGATCCTTGCGGTTCCCCATGGTCATGTGCAGACGGAACTGGTCGTCGGTGTCGCCGGCCAAGAAAAACGCGACATGTTGAATGGAAAGCGTGTGAACCAGCCGGTCCGCCACGGAGCGCAGCATTTCATCCAGGTTAGTTTCCGAACTCAGCTCCTTGGCAAATTCGATCAGCGTCCGCCGATAATCGTACCGGTCTTTGTAGAAGAAATAGCGGTCCAGCTGCTCCTGTAACCAATCGCGAATGGGTTGGAAAATAAATGTCGCGAAAACGATGAGACCCACGATCGCGGCAGGGCTCAAATCTTCCGGACGGGTGAAGGAAAAAATCAGACCGTAGAAGATTCCCAACACCACCAGCGTGGCTAGCGTGTACACATAGCCCTGCTGGAAGATGATGTCGACATCCATCAGCCGGTAACGCAGGATCGCGTACGCCCAGGTTACCGGGATCAGAATCAGCGAGAGAACCGCCATCTTTTCGTAATGGCCGGGCAGGACGCCGGCGACATACGGGATGGCATAAATCAGGCTGAACGGAACGATCCCGAACAGAGCCCCATTGCGAAGATACTTGAGCTGCCTTCCAACCAGCGGGTCTTCCGCATCCGATGTTTTGAGCCACAATACAGCCACTCCGGCCAGGTAGACGCTGGTCAGATACAGCAGCCACGCACGGTCCAGAAACCAGTTCAGCTCGACCGGTGAAGCGGAAACCCTCAGAATCTGCTTTCCAACCAAAACGTCCACGGTCAGCAACAATAGTCCAGGAACGTAGGCTAGAGCGATGAGCCCGCCCCTGCGAAGCCACTTTGGGCGATCCGGAAATACCAGGCAGAAGTGCAGGAAGATAGTAGGCGCGAGAATTCCGGCGGCAAAGTTGCCCAGATCGATCACCTGATCGAACGCGTTCAGCTTCCCGGTGTAATGGAAGCAATAAAGAATAAACGAAGCCAGACAGAGGACATAGAAGTGCACCGAGCGTGGCGCGCTGACGCGCCGGTAGTAGACAAACAACCCGATCAGCAGATAGGCTACGCCAACGATGTATTGGTAATAGACTGCCCGGTCGATCACCTTTTCGCCGATGATCACGTGCGCGGGAACCGGGATACCACCCCGCCGGACCATATAGAGGCGCGCCTTGTCCCAGGTGACTACGTGCTGAAGCGCCTGGGGAACATCGATGACTTTATGGATCGCCGCATCCCCGATTTGGAGCAGTACGTCGTCTTTGTGAATGCCGGCGTTGTCCGCGCCGCTTCCCGGCGTTACGTAGAGGGCTACTACTGAGTTTTGGCCGCTCGCTTCCGGACGGTCCACCCAGATTACCCCATCGTCCGGTAGCCGGTACATGCTCTGTTGCCGGAAATTGACAATAGCGCAGCACACCGCAGCCACCGTCAAGATGAACAGCAGGGCGCTGACAAATTGGGTCTTGAGATCCCTCAAAGCGCTCGTTTCCCTTGAAGCCCGGTCTCGGGCAAACTGGTCCTAACTACACCTTTCCCGTGCTTCAGAACTAGCACTTCAGATGCCACCCCGTAGGACTGTAACTCACTATGAGAATACAGGATTTTCCGAAAGAAAACAAATGACTTGATCGGAAATATCCCGTTTTCAGGATATGACACTACTGGAAAGTGTATTCGGTACCGAAAAACGGAAGTGATTGAGATTACGATCGCATACGCCGCGCGCACCAAAGTGATGCCACTGCAATTGCGAGAAGTGCGATTTACTATCTGAAAATGAGGTTCACGCAATGGTTCGCGTTAAATTCTGTTGACAAGGTCAGCACTTAGGCTTAACATCGTGCTTCTGGATTCTAGCGTTGGGCAGCCAACAAGATGGCCTAAACTGAGTGACAAGGTAGCTTCGGTCTCCGTATGACCTTGTTGTTTCAAATTGGTGAGAAGGTTGTCTATCCCAACCACGGGATAGGCACCGTTGAGAACATCAGCACGCGATCCTTTGGCGCCCAAGCCGAACGGTTCTATCTCCTGCGCTTGACCTACACCAGCATGACCGTTATGGTCCCTTTCTCGCATGTTTCCGAGATCGGTCTGCGCAAAGTGACCCGGAACGGCGAGGTTTCGCGAGTGCTTGAGTACCTGGCCGAGGGAAGCTCCAAGCGCAAGTGCGACTGGAAGGATCGTTTCAAGGAAAACTCGGACAGAATGCGCAAAGGCACTCTACTGGAGATTGCTGAAGTTCTAAAGACCTTGCTCGTGCTGCAGATTGAGAAGCCTCTCTCGTTCCGGGAGAAGAAGATGCTGGACCGTGCCCGCCATATGCTGATCACCGAACTATCCATATCCCGGGGATTGCGCGAGTGCGAGGTGGTGGAGCTGATCGAGAAGGCACTGAGCAAAGCATCGTTGACGTTGCCGGCTCCGCTGTAACGACCAATCGCCTGTCCCCTTGCTTACGCGCGGGGCTACACTTTCCCTTAAATCCGGACGATTCCCGAGATAGCCATGCACTGGTTCGGACCTTTGCCGGGAAGCCGAGAAGCTCGCACTCTGAGCCTAATGGCGATCGCGGTCGCCCTGATCGTGTGTGGGCTGTCAATAGTCCGCGGATTCCAGGGCGAGACGTTCATGGGCCGGCCGCTGGGCGGGGACTTCGTGCAGTTCTACGTGGCCGGGAAGATTCTCAACCAGTACCAACCGGCGCGTCTCTACGATCTTGCTCTCGAAGTGCCGCTGCAGCATGAGGCTGCGCCGGGGACGCCCAAGGATCAAATGCTGGTGTTCGCGAGTGCTCCCTACGCGGGACTCATCTACCGGTCGTTTGCGGCGTTGCCCTACGTATGGGCCTATGTAGCGTGGCTGATTTTCTCGGCGGCTCTGTATTCAACCGCGGTTCTTCTGCTGCTCGGTTCGGTTGAGCTTTCCGCCGAACAACGGAAGACCGGTTTTCTACTGGGGATCGGGAGCATGCCGTTCCTCATGGAAACCTGGATCGGCGGGCAGATTTCGGTGCTCGGTTTCTTAGCCCTCGCGCTCTTCGTATTTTGCCGCGCCAGGAATCGAAGGTTCGTCGCCGGGCTCGCGCTGGCGCTGGCGCTGTTCAAGCCGACACTCATCGCAATCCCGGTTCTGATGCTGTTGTGCGGACGGCGCTGGCGGATGCTGGGCGGGGTTCTGACAGGGGCGGTCGCGCTTGGGCTGGCATCTCTTGCAACCGTGGGAATCAAAGGATTTGGGGCATGGCTCGATACGCTGCAGTTCTATGGGCGTCTGGCAACTGGCGGAGCGGCAGCGCTGCGCCGCAACAAATATGTAGATTTGGGTTCGTTTTTTCATTTGTTGCTGGGGAATGCTTCTACGCTGGCGGAGGTCCTGGCGGCCGTGGTGGCTGTGGCTGGCTTGGCGACGCTGGCAGCTGCCTGGTGGCGTTCGTCCGCATGGAGCGCGGCCTCACGCGACTTGTTGTGGGCAGCTACACTTTCCGCGGCGCTGGTTTGCAATGTGTACACGCCGATTTACGACACTATCCTGGTGGGTCCGGCAGTGGCGCTCACGGCTGGAGTGATGCTGAAGAGGGGCGTTCGGGAGCGCGAGGTCTTCGCGGGATGGCTGGTACTGCTGTACCTGGTGCCTTGGCTGACGCAATCGTTCGCTGAGTTCCTGCGATTCCAGCCTTTCACGCTCATATTGGCCGGATTTGCCTGGTGGACGCTCAGTTTGGCGCGACGCATGGCCGGGGCCGAAGATTCTACTTACCACCAATTGCTAAGGGTAACGTCCTACGCCGTATCCTGCCTTACGGGGATTTCCAGCAGGTGCTTAAGTGTTTTCCTGCGTAGCTATTCCCCTGCTGCGGCCATATTATGGGAACGAGATAGGTAGGCCCCATGAAGTGCAGGTACTGCAATATCGCGCTTGCGCCGCTCCGCACCCTGACGGACGGTGAATTCTGCTGCGACGAACATCGCATCGCATTCACCGAGCTAGGAGGTGAAGATGCGGTAACGCCCGCAGAAGGCGGTTTGGTTCCGCTGAACACCAGGATGGAGGGTGTGGCTGGCCAGGGCCTCGCGCCGCATCTCAAGCAGCACATCAAGCAACCGGTACCGTTGGAGTTCCGGCCTAAGACCATGGCCGCGCCGGCATTTTCCGCACCCGTGGAGGCTCCTGGCCGAAGAAAGTGGTTTGGGTTGCCGGATCGATTACTAGCTCTGAAATTCGGGACACAACTCTTTAATACGACCAGCCGCCCGAGCGTAGCCCAATCCAAGTCTGAGCCGCTATTTTCAGCCGCTCCTGTTTTGCCGGGCGCGCCGGTTGAACCGCGAGCGTTTACGGCTCGCATCGAACGTTCCGCGCCAGAGGACGAAGTTTTCCCTGAAATCGCCGAAAACAGCGAGGAATTGAGCGAGCCGCGTTTCCACATTGCGATGGATCATTTGGCGACAGACGCCGCGCGCTCCTGGCGCTGGCTGACGGACACATGGAAGAAGGCCCCCTCAGAATTGAGAATCATGACGGTCCTGCTGCCAGTTCTGCTGGCATTGGCCGTCAGCCCTTCCACGCCGAAAGTGAAAATCGGGAGCGGAGCGGGCGCCGGCGTTAAAAAGATGGTGGCGGATAACTTAAGCACTCTGAACAAGAGCATAGTGAACCGCGCGGCCATCGCCTACACGGATGACTTTCGATCCGGACTGGATGGGTGGGAGAGCCGTTCCAATTTGACCACCCGCTGGTCCTACGACGCGTCGGGTTTTGTGCAGCCCGGACCACTGGCAGTTTTCCGGCCCAGCGTGGAGCTCACCGACTATCGCTTCGAGTTTCTAGGTGAAATAGATCAGAAGGGCATGGGCTGGGCATTCCGGGCGTCCAATCTGGACAATTATTACGCGGTGAAGCTTACTGTTGTGAAGCCGGGTCCGCTGCCGATAGTGCATCTGGTGCGCTACGCAGTAATTGGCGGCAAGGAAGGACCACGCGTGGAGAAACCTCTGCCGTTCATTACCCGCGCGGACATGCTCTACCGCATCCGCGTGGACGTCCAGGGCAGTGACTTTGCCATTCGCGCCCAAGATCAGATTGTGGATTTCTGGTCGGACGATCGCATCCCACGCGGCGGCGTTGGCCTGTTTTGCAACCGCGGCGAAAAGGCGCGTGTCCGATGGCTGGAGGTGTCGCATCAATACGACACGCTGGGCAGGTTGTGTGCATATCTTGCGCCCTTTGGATCCGAGGGCAGAAATGGAAACCTTAACTGAGCATGAGTCAAAGCAAATCGCGATCATCTTCGTCTAATGGCGCGGCGTCCAACGGCGCAACCCAGGAGAACGGCTCGAACAGAGCGGCCCGGGTACCCGCGTTGGCCAAAGCGGTTTCTCTGCACCTGGAAGGCAATCTAGAAGAGGCGCTGGATGAGATCAATGGCGCACTCGCTAGCGGCGAGGAGAGCCCGGAAATCTACTCGGCCAAAGCTCAGCTCCAATATGATTTGGAGCAGTACGAAGAGGCCTCCAAAAGTTATGCGAAAGTGCTGAGCCTGAATCCCAGGCACTCGGCCGCCAACTTCCATATGGCGGTGTGTCTGGAGAAGCTGGGACGCTGGCAGGAAGCCGCCGAATTTTTCGAAAAGGCCGCTGAGACAGACCCAGGCCGCATCGACGCCCGGCTGGGCCTGGGAATCTGCCAATTGCATCTCGACAAAACCGAGGCGGCCGCTGAGAGTTTCGATCGCGTGCTCGCGGATGAGCCCGAACATACCACCGCGTTGTTCGGCAAAGCAGTGACGCTGCAGTTGCAATGGAATTTCGATGATGCGGCACGCATCTATCAGCAGCTTCTGGCCGCCAACCCGAAGTCGGAAGAATGCATGGTCAACATGGTCACCATCGGCATGGCCCGCAAGGACCAAGCCATGATCGCCGACTATTCAGCTGCTCTGCTGACCCTGCGTCCAAACTCGCAAACGGCACTTGAGGGGTTGGCGACATCCGCCTTCGCCTCCAACGATTTCGAAGCCGCCCGTCACTACTGCGAGAAGCTGGTGGAATACACGCCCGATAACTTCGATCGCTGGTTCAATCTGGGCGTGGCCTATCAAAAGACGGGCAAGCTGGAAGAAGCCGCCAAAGCATATTCAGAAGCCACTCGCGTTCGTCCGGACGCCAAGCAGGCCTATGTGAACCTGGGTGTGGTGCATCAAGAATCCGGAGACTTGGCCGCCGCCCGCACGGCGTACGAAAAAGCTCTCGAGATCGCACCGGACCTGGTGGACGTACTGCACAATCTCGCTTCGGTGCTCGACAAGCTGGGCGCCAAAGAAGAAGCCGAGAAAGTCTACGTTAAGTTGCTCAGCCGGAATCCGGACCTGGAGGATGTGTGGTTCCGTCTCGGTTATCTACGCTTAGAACGGAACGACTACCAGGGGGCCAGCGAAGCTTTCGAGGCGTGCGTCCAGAAGCGGCAGGATTGGCCGGAGGCGCACCTGAATCTAGGCATCGCTTGCTGGAACGTCGGCGATCAGGAAAGAGCCACCAAGGCCTTCGAAGTTATCCTGTCGTCCAATCCGAACTCAGTAGATGCACTGCGTGGTCTTGCCGCGCTGGCTGTGGAACGCGAGAACTTCGACCAGGCGCTGGATTATCAGGCTCGCTTGATCGACAAGGGCGAGCGCAGTCCGGAGCTGTTCTACAACACCGGCCTGCTATTGCAGAAATCCGGCCAATTGGACGACGCCGAGCGCCTTTATAAAGAAGCTCTGCAGGAGCGCCCCTCATTCCCCGAAGCCCTTCTCAACCTGGGCCACGTGCTCAAAAGCCAAGGCAAGCAGGACGAAGCCCGCGACTGCTGGAAGCAAGCGCTCGAGCAGAAGCCGGAGTTGGCGCAGGGGTATTTCGAACAACCGAGCTGACAGAAGGCAGGCGGCAGGAGGCAGCAAGGCATCGCGGCCATCGTGGGTCCTGCCGCCTGCTTCCTGCAGCCTAAAGCTCTTCCCACTTCACTACCCGCTTCTCATAAATCGCCTTGCGTCCGAGCATGGCTACCATCGTCGACATTGCGGCTGAGTCGGCATTGTTTAACGGAGTCTTGCGGCCGCGTGCGTTGTCGATGAAGGCGGCTAGCGATAAATAGGTGGAATCTTCGGCTGCGTCGGGAACATCCAGCTTGATTTCTCCCTTCTTATCGCGCTCCATCCAGGTTGCGGTGGCGAGATCGATCGCACCCTTTGCACCATACACCCGTTCCTTCACGCCCGAAAAACCCGGAGGGTCGAAATAGATGTGGCTGAACTCGAGGCGCAGGTCGTCCGGGAATTCGTAGATCACTGCATAGTTGTCCATGGTGGTGCGGCCAGGCGGATCGTTCTTGAAAAAGTTGATACCGCCTGAACCGTAGGCTCTCAGCGGATGCTTGCCCGCTGTCCAGGTAAACAGATCCAAAATGTGACAGGCCTGCTCCACAATATTATCGCCGGAGCGGTTGCGATCGAAATACCAGGCCGTCTCATGCGGCAGATCGCCGGTGTGTCGATAACCCTGCAGAAAAAGAACGTCTCCGATTCCGCCGGAATGAATGAACTCGATGGAGCGTTTGCGCCTGGGGTCGTGCCGGAGCTGGAAGCCTGCCTGAAAAATACCCTTGGCGCTTTTGGCCGCGGCGACCATCAGCTTGACGTCCTCGGGCGTGGTGGCCATGGGCTTCTCGCAATACACGCTGGTGCCCACTTCCAACGCGTCGATCGCGATCATCTTATGCGTATCTACCGGTGTCGCAATGATGGTGACGTCGATGTCCTTGCGCTCGTCCAGCATCTTTCGGAAATCGGTGTATGTGGCCGGCTCGGAGCCGGCAGCACTGACGACGGCCTTGGCTTTGTCCAGGCGATCAGTATCCAGATCGCAAATCGCGACCACTTTGATGCCAGGCACTTTCAGTATGTTTTTCAGGTCGTAGGACCCTCGGTTCCCCACGCCGATCACCGCCACGCGAACGGTGTCGTTGGGAGATTGAGCTTCCAAAAGCGCCGGCATCGCCACTGCAGTTTTCAGAACATCTCTTCGCGAAAGCATGTTGTCAGTATGCTGCATCGGCGAGCGGCATTACAATGACAACATGGAGTTTCGGCTTTGCGAGACGGTGCGGATTCTGAGATCGACGCCGGGCGTGTTCGCCGCGCTCTTTCGAAATCTGCCCAGGGAGTGGCTGGACGCGCGCGATTCGCCCGAATCGTTCAGCGCTATCGATGTGCTTGGGCATTTGATTTACGGCGAGCAGACGGATTGGATTCCACGCGCGAAGATCATTCTGGAATGCGGCGAATCACGCCCGTTCGATCCATTTGACCGGCGCGGCTTTTCATCCCTGGTCGAGGGACGAAGCACTGAGGATCTGCTCAACATGTTTCAAGAAGCCCGCGAGCAGAGTCTGAGCGAGCTCGAAAGCTTGCAGATTGGACCTCGCGAGCTGGCGTTGACGGGAATGCATCCGGGGCTCGGCAAGGTGACCATGCAGAATCTTCTCGCGGCATGGGTGGTGCACGATCTGGGCCATACCAGCCAGGTGTCGCGGGCATTGGCCAGCCAGTATCGCGCCGAAGTGGGTCCTTGGGTGGCCTATATGTCGATCCTCGATGCGCCCAAGCCGTAGGCGGCCGGTGGTACGCATCCGGAAATTTGAAATCTCGGATCTCGATCGCATTCTCGCTATCGAGCTTGCCTCATTCGGAGAAGATGCCTGGGATGAGAAATTATTTCGCGCGTTTTATCGCAAGTGTCCGGACCTTTTTCTAGTGGCCACAATTCGCCGCCGCGTGGCCGGCTACATCATTACCTGCGCAGGTTCTAGAAACGCAGAGTTGGCATCCATCGCCGTGGATCCGCGCGAGCAGGGTCACGGCGTCGGGCAAGCCATGCTCAATCACACGCTCCAGGAATTGCGCACGCTTCGCGTGAAGGCGTGGTGCCTGATGGTCTCGACTGAAAACGAATCGGCCATTCGATTCTACGAGAAGTATGGCTTCGCACGTCAAAAGATAGTGAAGCGTTATTACGGGCCTGGAAGAAACGCCTGGCGGATGCGCCGGCTCACTGCCACAGCAGCAGACTCAGAAACAACCCCAGCCACAACAAAGTCAAGAAGTGCCAGTACAGCGCGGTGACGGCGGCCCGCGTTCTTTGCCTACGGAAATCCAGGAGCACGGACTCCGGCCGCAACGAGGCGCGCCACAGCAGATAACACAAGGCCGCCATGCCGCCGAGCAGATGAATGCCGTGGGCGCCAGTTACCACATAGAAAAGCGAGCTGTGCGGATTGTGGCGCAGGTAGATCCCCTGTGACTCTAATTCGCGGAGCGCCAGAAGCTGTGACGCGAGAAAGGCCAGACCGATGCCGAGCGTGAGCTCCAGCCAGCGTGCGTAGCGATGGCTGTTCTTGCGTTCCAGGAAAGCCCGCGCGCATTCCAGCGTCCAACTGCTCAAGAGAATGAGAGCGGTGCTCACCCAGAGCAAGCGCGGAACCTGGATATGCTGCCAATTAAACCCCGTGCGCGAGCGGGTGAAGTAGGCCATGCCGATGGTGATGAACAGAGTGGTAATGGACAACAGGACGAATCGCATGGCGAACAGGCCGGCATCGGGAATATAACGCCCGTCGCCGCCATCATCCCCGCCGCCCCCTCCCGGATCGTCCGGCCACAAGTCGCGCGGCCCGCCACCACCCCGAGAGCCAGCCAGCTTAGGTTCCGCGGTATCAGCAGCCGTCGGCATTATTCTTAAGATAGCGCCGCTGAAGGAGCCAGAATCCAGGAGCCAGAATCTAGAAGGCGGAGGAGCCCCTACTGGATTCTGAATTCTGACTCCTGGATTCTCCCCGCCCTACCAGCTCATCCGCTCGCGCAATCCCCGGATGTGCGCTACGTGATGCCGTCCGTGCCAGGCGTAGAGGGCCGCGTTCTTTTCCAGACTCACGGGACCTAGCTCCGGGTGACGGAAGGTGCGCTTCCAATCCTGGTCGCTTAGCGAGCTGAGCAGCGCGCCCCACCGGGCGTGCAGCGATTCCAGCAGCGCGAGCGAAACATCCACCGGCGCGGTGCGGGCATCCGGAAGCTCCGCCCAGCGGTCTTCGTAATACGCCTTGATGGGCGGATCATCTTCCGTTAATGCCCAGCGGAATCGGATGTAACTGTTCAGATGGCTGTCGGGTACGTGATGTACCACTTGCCGGACGGTCCAGCCGCCGGGCCGGTAGGCAGTATCGAGTTGCTCATCGGAAAGTCCGGCGACTACGGCTCTTATTCGTGCCGGGGCTTCCGCAATCTGTTCGACGAACTTCGCGCGTTCTTCCGGAGAGACCGCATCGGGAAATTTGAACTTACCAACGGGGTAACGAAGGTCAACAGTGTCCATGGAAGAAAGATTCGCGGCGCTCACTCTGGGATTCAGGGTATTTTAGCCATGCTATGCTGTTTCCGGACCTGATAGCTGGCGCTAGACTGGAAGATAATCCTGCGCAAGGGAGATTATGCACTTAGTTCCAACACAAGACGAAGTAGTCAGCCTGTTGCGGCGCACCGGGGCCATCCGCGACGGCCATTTCGAATACCCCAATGGCCTGCACGCTACCGAATACATGCAGGTGCAGCTCGCGATGCGATACTACCAACACGCCAAAGTACTGAGCGTGGGATTGAGCCGGTTGCTGCGCGCTAATGCAGAAATCCGGGCTATTATTCCGGAGCTTTCCATCGTGTGTCCGGATACTGGAGGATTGCCGGTTGCCTATGGCGTTTGCGAAGCGCTGCGCGCACACAAGGTTTACTGGGCGGAGCGCGAAACAGAAAAAGGCCCTATGCGTTTCCGCCAGTACCTGGAGCAGCTGCCGGGCGAAAAGGTGCTTCTGGTAGACGACATTTTGCGCTCGGGCCGGAATCTGTCGGAACTGAAACGGCTAGTGGAATCGAATGGCGCGCAGGTGGTAGGGCTCGCGGTGATCATCTACCAGCCCACGCCGAAGACGCCTGACTTCAGTCCCCTGCCCTTTTATTCGCTGGCCAAGCTGGATGCCACCTACTACAAAGACGCTGGATCGTGCGATCTGTGCAAGCGGGGCGTGCCGGCGGAGAAAGTTTGGATTTAGATTCTCTATTGGTCTAAGCGTATCTTCGACTCCGCCGTGAACTTCTGGTAATTGCTGAATTCGATCGTCTTCCGGCTGCAATCCTCGCGATCCCGCACACAAACGCTCGTCTCAGCTTGTAACGGCAGCAGGTACGTATCCGATGCCCCCAATCGGACCTCGCCGAAGTTCACGTTGCCTTCCACGCTGCGGAGCGGGAACGCGGAGGGAATCACTTCCGCAGTCCTTTCGATTCGCACGACGCGGTTCGACGACCGATCGAACCAGATGCGGCCGCTGTACTCGGGAACGATGAATTGATAATCGGAAAGAATCTTCCAATCCGATTGTGCGCGACTGACATGAAAGCCGTACTCTTCAGCAGCCACGCCGTTGAGCTGGTCATCCTTGATGAATTTGAAATCCGAATCCGGATTCCGAAGCAGACTTCGGAGCATGCTTCCAAACTCTCCCGTGGAAACATCGCCGCCCAACTCCGCCCACGATTTTTGAGTCGGCTGGCCGTTCAGCCGGATTTCGTGATAATCTTCGCCCGTTTTGCCGCTATAGGAAACGTCGGCTGAGAGTGTGTCTTCGAGTCCGTTCCCCGATCGCGCGACCATTTCTTTGCAAAGGAAGTCCGGAAGCGCGTGAAGCATCAGTGCCGCTGTTTCCCGAGCCTTCAAGAGCAACGGGTCCGCTGCCGCTGGAGCGTTGACCGGTTCGGTCGGCGCCGCACTTGTCTCCACCGGGTGCTGCAGCAGACTCCAGGATTTTGCCAACATCCCGTGCCCGTCATATCGATTGCTCCGCACGGTCGCACGGTCTCCGGTACTGAGACTCGCCTTTGCATTCCGGTCGAAGTCAATCACGACGAACCGCAAATCGTCCAATTCCAAAATCATGCTCTGGCCGTTCATGGAATGCACCCGTCCCACGAACGTGTACGCGGGCTCCGGCGGAAGTACCTTGGTAGCGGACACCGGCGCTGACACTTTCGGCGGTTCCTTAATCGCGTCGGCCAGATAAATTTGTTGGCTGAGAACTCGTACCCCTTTGCGCGTGCTGGATAGCCGCACTGTGTGGAGTGAGCCTTCGGCCTTCTTTGCCTGCGACGGGCTGTAATCCAGCAGATAGGTGGTAGAGGTGTCCGTTCCCATCTGTTTCAAAGCCATCTTGAGATCGCTGCTACTAAACGTCCGGCCACCGGTGGCTGTCGACAACACCTCCAGACCATCCCGGTTCAGAGTGCCAAGCACCAAACCTGGATCTAGCGTGTAGACTGAAATGCCGCCTCGATCGAACAGCGCGGCCAGTTGGAGCAACCGCGGCTTCAAGTCCACCCAGCCCTCAACCATTTTCATATTGCTCGGAATCCCGTAAGTGATCCAGAGCAACTGCTTGGGACCGGGAAATCGCACCAGCTCTTGACTCATTGAATCCAGTGCGGAATAGATCGTCTTGAAACGCTCCACTGGGTTTGCCGTGATATCCAATGGCCGCACTCCACTCACCTTTTGCAAGGCTCGATCCAATTGCGGTGCAGTGCCTTGAACGGGATACAAACCGCCATTTGACACCAAGAGGTAAAGATGGAGTGAACCTTCCGCATCAGCCAGGGCTTCCTTCAGCTGATTCGCTGCAGCGTTGCGTTGCTGGAAACTCAAGTCCATCAAGTCCAGCAGGACGGCAACTACCGGTGCCGTTTTGCTTTCCAAGCGGAGGGACGTAATGGACTGAGGCGATCCGTCGTCAACGACGCGGAGATCGCTCGGCTGAAGATCTGTAACAGGATGGCCTGCGTGGTCAGTAGCGACCACTCTCAACTCGACCTGCGCATACGCGATCGAGATGATCAACGGAAGGGTCCAAAACGCTTTCATGGCGTAAGACCTCCAGCAACGAGACGCGCCATTGGGGTGAAGGGTTACCTCAAACGGTTGCCTCAAACGGTTTACCTCAAACGGTTTACCTCAAACCACCTTTGCGACGTGTAGCGCCTGGATCTCAGCTTCCGAATATCCCAACTCTCCGAGAATTTCGTCAGTGTGCTCGCCGAGCGTTGGGGCGCGGCGGCGGATGCTGCCGGGAGTTGCCGATAGCCGCACCGCGGGATTCGCTAATGGGACTGGTTTTGACGTGCCCGGATAATCCATGTAATGCAGCAGCTCGCGCGCTTTCACCTGCGGATCTTCGAGTACTTGGTGCAGGTCAAGCACGGGACCCGCGGGCAGTCGCGCGCCTTCCAGTTCCGCCAAGGCTTCGGTGGTGGTGCGATTCGCGAGCCACAATTCCATTGCCTCGGTGATTGTTTCACGATTGTCGGCGCGCGCTATATCTTCGGCAAACCTCGGATCTTCGATCAATTCCTCCCGGCCGACCAATTTTGCCCAGCGCGCGAACATGTCGCTTCCGATTGTTTGAACCGTGATCCAACCATCCACAGTACGGTAGGTGTCTGCGGGCGCGATGAAGAATCCCGCGTTGCCTCGAGAGTGGCGCTCGATTCCGGTCACCGATCGCTCAGCCAGCAGCGCCTGCATAAACGTGACGCCGGTGGCGAGCAGCGATCCATCCACCACTTGCCCCTGGCCCGTTTGAGCGCGATGATACAGCGCCACCATGATCCCGAAGGCTGTGTGCAACGCGGTGCCGTAGTCTTCGAAAGAAACCACGGAGCGAATCGGAGCATCCGGAAACCCGGTGAGGCTCATGGCGCCGGACATGGCCTGCGCGATGGTATCGAAGCCGGCCCGGTGCGCGTAGGGACCATCGGGGCCGAAAGTGGAGATTCGGGCAAGAATGATATCGGGTTTTAGAGCGCGCAAAACATCGTAATCCAAGCCCATCTTTCGCAACACGTTGATTGGGAGATTGGCCACAACTACGTCAGCGCTCTTAGCCAAGCGCCGAATGATGTCCGCAGCCGCAGGCTGGGAGCTATCCAGCGTCAAGCTGCGCTTGTTGCGATTCAGCGAAAGAAAAGCCCCGCCCTCGCCGCCTTCGGTAACCGGTCCCGTGTAGCGGTCTTCGCTGCCATGTCTACGATCCACGCGGATCACGTCAGCGCCGAGGTCGGCCAGCAGCATGGCGCAGTAAGGTCCGGCGATGAATCGTCCGAAATCGATCACGCGGATTCCGGCGAGTGGAAGAACTGTGTGGGAAAAAGCCATGCACTAACTTTCGCATCTTGGATTGTGAGGCAGGTTGATAACAGTTGATAACCCGTGCGCCGATTGCCAATCTAGATTGCCAATCGGCGCACGGCGAGGGGCAACCCGCGTTAATGTCCCGTGGTATATGACAGCCGCGGCGAATGGGCGATCGGAGCAGTTCGCTTCAACCACGCGCGGCGGCGGGCAACCAGAATCGCGGCGAATCCGAGCGCGAGCGGAATCAGAGTGGATGGCTCCGGCGTAGCGACCAGTTGCTCAGTAACGTCGCGATAGTAAATCTGAAAGTTCACCAACGAGGTGTAGGTATCAGCGCCGATCGTGTCGGGTCCGAGTTGATACGTGAATGCGTAGTCATCGAATGTGGTGGGAACGGTCTGAGGCGTACATGGAGCGAAAGGGTCAACAGAACTCAGGTATTCGCAGAACGCGACAGTGGTGGGCGGCGCCAGGAAGCCGGTGTCCGACGTGGTGACGTAGGGTCCCCCGACGTTGGCGAGTTGCGCATCGAACGCCACGAGTCCTGGATAGGTAAGATCGAGCGGGTTACCGTTGGGGCCGACCAATCCAAAGCCGTTGGCGTCTGCCAGATTGGTAAGGCCGCTCAGCGCCCACGACGGAATATTCGCAAACGTGGTTTGCGGATCGCTCTGGAGTTGTCCTACCAGCGTCGGGAATAAGGCGACGAACGCGGCGGGAGGCGGTAAAAACTGATTCAAAGAATTGCCGAAATCCCCCAAATTGGTCGCGGCCGTTTCTATGTTCGTGGTCGAAATGAGAGAGCCGTTCGGCGCATCCAGCGTCAGGGTCCCATAATACAGATTTACGATCCCCGCGGCATAAAAGCACGTCGGCGGAAGAGCTGTACCAGTTATCGGGCACGTGTCGGCATTAGCCAGCGTCGGAAACGAGACAAATGCCGCAGCCAGTACAGCCAGAAAAAGAGCGTGCTTCAGGTTCACACTCTTCTCCGTGCGCGGGCCGCGGCCAAAATTCCGGCAAATCCAAGCGCGAGGGGAATCGTGGTGGATGGCTCAGGCGTGGCCGCCGTGAAAGCCGATGGCGGAGCCGACAGAATACTGGGGTCGGTATCTGAAATAAGTAGCTGGCTGTTGCTTGTGAAGTAGAGTCCTCGTGGGTCGAAAGGACTGCCCACTGCGCCTTGCAGCAGAACCGCGACCAGAGCGCCGGAACTGTTCAGCACATCCACGCTGCCGGATGTTCCGCCGCCAAACTGGCTGCCGGAGACGGACACAAAAAGATCGCCGCCATAGCTACCAAAACCTGCTGGAGCGAAAGCGAACTGGCGCAGTCCGGCGACGTCGCCGCCAGTTAGAGTGGGGACAGCAACGTTGGCAAATACCGAGGCGACGCCTGAAGAGTTGACCGCGTACATAGTTCCGGAGGCTCCGTCGGCCACCAAAAGGTCCCCGCCGATCGATCCAAAACCCGCAGGCGCAAATCCCACAGCAAAAGGCGCTACAAACCCGACAGAACCTCCAGTGCCGAGCGAAGCGAAATCCGATACGGTGCCGTCCGGACTGAGAGCGAAGACCTCGCCGTTGTCGAGGCCCGCGCCATTCTCGCCTCCGATCAAGGCATCGCCGGCAACGGATCCGAATCCTGCGGGTGCCACGGCGGCGCCGCCGGTTATGGAATCCGATGACGGAACCGGCACAACGGTCTGGCCTCCGCTCCCGTTTACCGCAACAATTCCTGGGCCGCTGCCAGGTGTGGAGGTGATCAGCAGATCCCCACCGAAGGAGCCAAAACTCGAAGGCAAGAAAACGGCTCCGTTGCCGCTCACGCCACTCGCGAATAGAGTGGGTGTGCCACCGCCCGCGGGGATCACATACAGCGCGTTCGGGCCCTTATCGGGAACCATGAGATCGCCACCCACGGTTCCAAAACCTTGTGGGACGGGCACGATTGATTCTGGAATCGTGAATCCGCTAGAGAACAAGCTGACCGAGTCGGCCAGAGCAAGCATGGGCAGGGCCGCGAATAGAAGCCCTGAAAGAAAGAGATGGGACGTCTTTTGAAGCACTGAATCCTCCGGAACTACAGTTTTTGTTTCACCTGATACGGCGCGGATCTTCCGGATTCGGCATCAGCGAACGGCGCAAAAAGTACTAGTGTTACTGCCGTGCGTCGCCATGAGTGGCGACGCGGCACGCAAAAGTGCGTGCGCTACGCGTGGCGCGAACACTCGTGTTTGCCGCGTTCGCACTCATGCCGACAGCCCACTAGGGGAGAGTCGCGGCCTGATACTTTCGGAGAGTTTTCTCGTAGGCTTGGCGAGTAGGCGTTGGCGTCTGCTCAATGAGCGTGAGCGCTTTCTGGATGGATTCAACAGCGTGAGCGCGATCGCCGTTGAACCAGTAGGCTTCCGCCAGAATCTCTTGAATTTCGGCTTCCTTGCCATTCATCTGGCTGGACTTTAGCGCGAAGGCCAGTGCGAGTTTCGGTTCGCGCAAACGCTGCACTTCCGTTTCGAGCAGGCTGCGCGCGGCGATGGCCAGCTCCACGTCGCTCCCATCCGGGCTCCCCGCGATTTGTTTCAACACGGGCAAAGCTGCGTTGGCCAGACGTTCTGCTTCGGCGGTACGCCCCAGCTTCACCGCGAGATTCGCCGCGCTGGATTGCACCTCCGCCCTCCCAAAGCGAAACGCGAGATTGGACGGGCTCCGCGCTAGCAGGCGGTCATAGATAGCGGAGGTATCCAGGAAGTTCGCGAGACTCTCCGCGCTGTGCCCGGCCAATCCGTGGATGATCGCCAGATTGCGCGAAGGAATGGTGCGGAAGTACAGCGCCTGGACGTTTTTTGGGTCTTGCTCCGAAGCCTGCTGGCGAATCTGGCGTGCTTCTTCCAACGCGGCGAGCGACGCTGGATAGTCGCCGAGATTGCCCAGGTTCCAGCCGAGCCCCAGGAGTGCCGAGCTGCGCGCTTCGAGCGCGGCCACGGACTCGCGATCTTGTGCGCTGAGTTGATCCAGGGCGGCTAGCGACTTTCGAAAAAATGGCGTGGCGCCAGGCCGGTCGTGCAGTTCCGTCAGGTCGCCCATGGTCTTGTAGCTTTTGCTTAACTGGCGGACCGTCACCAAATCGCCGGGTTTCAGGCGCAGGGCCGCCAGAGCATGTTCGGTGGATTCGCGTATCGCGGCCAGCGCTTGACCAGCATTGCTGGTGGCTACGTAACCTTGCTGAATGCTCAGACTCTGAGCGTACGATAAATAAGCGACGGACGCCTGGAAGCGCACCGCGAAATCCGTTGGCCAGCGCGCGGCCAATCGTCCAAGTTCTGCTGTAGCTCCGCGAACAAGTTCGCGCCCTTCGGCCGATTCGCCGCTGAAACCGATTCTCTGGCCCAAGAACAGCTTGCCTCTTGCGAGGAGCAAGCGCGCCTCCCGATTGTCCTGGGATTTCCCCGCGATGGGCCCTAGAATCGCAATGGCCTTGCGGTAGCTTTCCTTGGCTCGCGCGGGTTGGCCAATGTTGGGCCGAAACGGGTTTCCCAGCACGTCGGCCAACTGCAGATATCCATTTGCCAACTCTACGCGCAGTTTCTCGTCGTTGGATCTTTCGGCGGACAGCCGGTCTAGATACTCGAGCGAGCGGCTCACCATCTCCGCTCGAACGGGTGTAGAGCCGGGCAAGTTACCCACCGATGTCTGCAACTCGAAAACCAAGTAACGCGCCAGTTCCCGGGCTTGATTGAAGCGCCGGTCGGAAGCCACGCGTTCCTGCTGCGCCACACGCGCTTGCCATGTCGTTCCCACCAATCCGGCGATCAGCGCGAGCGCGATGGCGGCTAAAGCAGCAACGCGAGCTTTGTTTCGCGCGATGAATTTTCTGGTTCGCTGCAAAGCCCCAACAGCTGACGCTTGCACCGGATATCCCGCCAGGTAACGGCGCACGTCTTCGGCGAATTGCTCTACAGAAGCATAGCGATCCGTCGGAGACTTTGCGAGCGCTTTTCCCGTTATCGCATCCAGATCTCCGTGCAGTTGACGGCGCAGGGCTCGGGCTTGGTCGACGCCACGAGCTTCGGCAACTTCTGGATTATCCGGCACAGCTGCGCTAGGCGGCGGGGCATCCACGGAGAGCACTTGCTCGACGATTGCGGCCGGCGGCAGATTCGCGCCACTGAAGGGCCGTTTGCCACACAACATTTCATACAGCAACACGCCCAGCGAATAGACGTCGCAACCCACGCCGGGATTCTCACCGCGCAACACTTCCGGACTGGCGTAGAGTGGCGTGGCGAAGAGGCCCGTCGTCACTGTGGACTGGCCATCACCGCCTTCGGTAGGCTGCAGCGTGCGAGCCACTCCGAAATCCAGCAGCCGCGGTTCACCGCTACGCGTCACCAGGATGTTGCTGGGTTTCAGATCGCGGTGCACGATCAGCTTCTGGTGCGCATAGCTCACGGCCTCGGCGACCTTGAGGAACAATTCCAGCCTGGCATTGATGGTTAGCCGCTGGTGATCGCACCAGGTATCGATGCGCTCGCCCTCCACGTACTCCATGACCAGATACGGCGCGCCTTCACTGGTGATGCCGCCATCCAAGAACCGCGCGATGTAGGGATGCTGCAGTCCGGCGAGAATCTGCCGCTCGCGCCGGAA
>Ga0187859_10000415_pt1 | contig 28775 bp, 27 predicted proteins | sample June2016WEW_10_1_2_FD_133019 | JGI IMG/M metagenome (GOLD analysis project Ga0187859, IMG submission 133019) | Peatland microbial communities from SPRUCE experiment site at the Marcell Experimental Forest, Minnesota, USA - June2016WEW_10_10 | ecosystem: Environmental > Terrestrial > Soil >...
CTGGTTTCTGGTGATGGTCTTCCGCGGGGCTGCGGCCAAGCTTAAGAATTGGACAGAAAATGCGAGCGGTGCGCTGACCATGGCCGCCCTGCTTGGCTGCATGGGAATCCTGGTGCACAGCCTGCTCGACTTCAATCTCCAGATTCCGGCGAACGCGGCTTTGTTTTATGTACTCTGCGCGATGGCGGCCAGCGCTCCGCTCCAGGAGTCGCAGCGCCGTCGCGTCCTTCGCCGCCATAGTTTGACGATTCAACCTACTGTGGAAACGCCCGCTACATAACCGAAGGAAGCTCATGCAGTCAGCAAATAGCTGGTCAACTGCCGCCGGTGCGGCTTATGAACTCGACGCCGATTGCGTGGCAACTGGGCCGGCGCACATCTGAGACACTGCCGCAAAGTGCCGCCAAGCCATAGATTTTCCTCTCGCAACAGGCCGTTTGGCGCGCTATCCACGCGCCCGGCGTGGGGAGGTATCTAGTTCCTACTGAGATTACGAAGGTAATCTGGGCTTCTTTTGCAGTATTTTCCGTGATATAACGCCGTTAGCTGCTCGTCAGACCTTGGCCGGGACATGTCGTAGTTTTCGGCCTGCTTTTCTGCCTTTCCATTCGAGCGCAGAGCGACAGCTGAGGAGGAGTCGTGTCCGAAGCACGTACCGGGAAAAGGTTTCCGCTGCAATTGCCGATCAAGATTCATAAGGAAGATTCCGTGGGTGAGATCAGCAGCGGCATGACGGGCGATCTGAGTGCCGCCGGCGTCTACATCCGTGCTGACGCAGCGCTTGAGGTCGGCTCGCCTGTAGAGTTTGAGATCAGTTTGCCACCGGAGGTTACGGGCGGCAAAGAAGATGTTGTGATTCAATGCCGCGGCCGCGTAGTGCGGACCGATGAGCCCAATGCCAGCGCCGGAACCGGAGAAAACCGGGGCGTCGCTTGCGTAATCGATTCGTACGAATTCGTTCGCAACGGTTAACCGGGAGCGATCTAACTGGGAGCGATTCAATGCTGAAGCTTATTTTGGCCGACAATCAGGCGATATTTCGCGCCGGCATCGCCAAGGTGCTGGCCGTAGAAGATGAAATGCGCATCGTGGCCCAGGCGCAAACCGCCGAGCAGATGTTCATGGCGCTCGATAAATTTCGCGCCGCCGTGCTCATCATTGCCGGCGGCTTCCACTCCGACTTCAACTCTGTTCTGGCCGCAGCCAACAAGAATAAGACACGCGTGGTCGTGCTCGCCGATACCGGCGAGAGCGCGCAACGCTACATGGCAGCGGGCGCTCACGGCGTCGTCTATCGCAACGTTACCAGCCCGGCGCTCGTCGACTGCGTGCGAAAAATCGCCCGCGGCGAAAGCTGGGTGCAGGACATGGCGGTGCCGAGCGAGTTGACCGAAAACGATATGGTCGGGCTGCGCGTCCGCGACCGCCTGACGGCCAAGGAATTGCGCATCGTGGCGCTTATCGTTCAAGGCTACAAGAACAAGGAAATCGCCACTCAGTTGGGGACGACCGAGCAGGTTATCAAGAATTATCTGCGCAACGTCTATGACAAGATCGGAGTCTCCGACCGGCTCGAATTGGCGCTCTTCACCATTCACCATCGCATCCTGAATGAAGCCGCGGCCGCGACCGCAGCTGCAGCCGTCCCGCAACCGCCGCAGAGCGCGGGCATCAGCAACTAGATTTTCTGGGTATGAGAAAGGCCGCCCGACGGGCGGCCTTTTGATTTGCCTTAGTTTGGTTGTTCAGCCAATCTTTTCCCCAACGCTCTTTCCTTGCGTGAACAAATAAAGATAATCGGGCCCCCCCGCCTTCGAATCCGTGCCCGACATGTTGAAGCCACCGAAGGGATGCGCGCCGACCATTGCTCCCGTGCACTTGCGGTTGAGATAGAGATTTCCGACGTGGAATTCCTGCACCGCGCGATTGAGTTTTTCGCGCGACCCAGAGTAAACGGCGCCAGTTAATCCGAACTCGGTGTCGTTCGCGATCTCGAGAGCATGGTCAAAGTTGCGCGACCTTATCACCGCCAGCACCGGCCCAAAAATCTCTTCCTGTTCGAGTGTCGACTTCGGAGCGATGTCGGCAATCACCGTCGGCTTAATGAAGTAGCCTTCACCGGCATTCGTGTCGCGCTCGCCGCCAGTGATCAAGCGTCCATCTTTCTTGCCGATCTCGATATAGCGCAAAATATCGTTCATCGAACCTTCATTGATCACGGCGGCCATGTTCGGATTCAATGTCGGATCGCCAACCGTCAAACGTTCGACGCGCGCCTTTAGCATCTCGAGAAACTTATCGTAAATGCGATCGTCGACGATGGCGCGCGAACAAGCCGAGCACTTCTGGCCCTGGAAGCCAAAAGCGGCCGCTGTGACGCCCTCGACTGCGGCATCGATATCGGCATCGGCATCGACGATGATCGCGTCCTTGCCGCCCATTTCAAGCACGGTACGTTTGATCCAAATCTGGCCCGGTTGTTGCTGCGCGGCGGCGTGGTTAATGTGCAAGCCGACTTCGCGCGAGCCGGTGAACGCGATATAGCGAATCTTCGGATGCGCGACTAGCGCATCGCCAAATGTCGCGCCGCCGCCAGGGCAGAGGTTTACTACACCCTCGGGCATGCCACACTCTTCGAGCAGTTCGACAAACTTCGCGGCAATCGTCGGCGAATCGCTCGACGGCTTGAGAACAATCGTATTGCCGCTGACAATCGAAGCGACAGTCATGCCAGCCATGATGGCGCAGGCGAAGTTCCATGGCGGAATCACAGCGCCGACGCCGAGCGGAATATACATGAGCGAGTCGCGCTCGCCCGGCAGTTGTACCGGCGGTTCGACTTTGGCCAGGCGCAGCGCCTCACGCGCATAAAACTCGCAAAAATCAATGGTCTCGGAGATATCGGCATCCGCTTCGGCCCAGTTCTTCGAAACCTCAAACACGAGCCAAGCCATGTATTCGAGCTTGCGCTCGCGCATCACATCGGCAACGTGAAACAGCAACGAAGCGCGCTCCTCGACGGAAGTGTGGCTCCAATGGCCAAAAGCTTTGCAAGCGCCCTGCACGGCAGGCTCAACGTGCTCCTTGCCCGCCTTCTGATGAATGCCAACGACCTCCGACGGCTTGGCAGGATTGATCGAGCGAATCTTGTCAGAGGTCTTCAGCCGCTTTCCGCCGATGATCAGGTCATACTCGCGTCCCAGCAATCCGCGCACCTTTTCAATGGCGGAGCGCATCTTTCGCACATTCTCTTCCTTGCTGAAATCGACAAAGGACTCATTCTTGAACGCGCCTTGATGAAGGCGGAGTTGCAGGCGCGGCGGGGCTTCCATGGTTGCCATCGGAGAATCCTTTCAAGGACGCAAAATTAGCGCGGATGTTCGCGACTATCAATTTTACACCCAGGCTGATTGCCGTCGTATGGCGTCTTTAGGTTGACGCAAGGACTCGGATGTGGGACTGGAGAGTGCCGGCGGCAGTTATGGTCTGGTATCCATTGCCGTGCTGAGCTTTATCTGCATCATAAGGAGCGAATGACGACTAGCCGTTGGAAAACGGCTGCGGAATATTGGCGGGGGAATATTGACCGCACGACTGACTTCGAGATACAGTTCAAAATCAGGGTTCCGCCCCCCGCCCGTTTTACCTGCAAAGGTTTGCATGCGCGTCGCTTTATCCCAACTCGCCGTCTCGAAGCTTGTACCTTTGCGGCTCGTGATCTTGCTGATTGCACTGGCCAGTGTAGCTTCGGCGGCACCACCACAATTTTCCCCGCAGCAGCGGGTCGGCCTCAATGGTGGCGATCAGTGGGAACCGGCGGTGGCAGCGGACGGTTCGGGCCGAATCTACGTTCTTTATCCGCACTACGGGAAAATAGCTGACTGTAAAGATTGCAGTATCCCGACCATGCTATTGGTGGTGAGCGGCGACGACGGCAAGAGCTGGCAGGCTCCGCATGTGATGCTTGATTCGGGTTCTGGCCAGTTTGACGCGCAGATTGCCGTCGACCCCGCCGACCGCCGCACTGTCTACGCAGCATGGCTGCAGAATAATAAACGCGTCGTGATGCTCGCGAAGTCTCCGGACTCGGGCGCGACGTGGTCCTTCACGATCGCCGTTCGCAGCGACGCCGAACTCGATAAGCCTGCGCTAGCCGTTCGCGGCCAGAACATTTACGTCGCTTTCAATCATGAGGAAGAAGTCTGGGTCGCGGCCTCGCAGGATGGAGGGCACAGCTTTACGCCGACGCGCGCCAACGAAGAAAGCCGCCCGGGATGGTCTTTGCTGGGCGCGGCAACAGTTGATCCCGCAGGCAATGCTTATCTGGCGTGGGCTTCCTACTCCAAGGCGGGAGGAGCGCGCGGCGCAGTCAACCTCTATATAGCGAAGTCGGCGGACGCGGGCAAGACGTGGAGCGCCAACCTGCTCGATGTTTCAGCGGCAGCGCCCGACTGCAAAGAAGAGGATTGCGGAGAAGGATTCTTGGGCGCGCAGGTCGCTCTGAACTCGGATGCTGATGGAACTCTCTACGCACTCTGGAGCGCGGGCAGCACGCCATTCGGGCCGCAGCAAATTTATTTTTCGTCCTCGACCAACGCCGGCGAAAACTGGTTGCCGCGTGCAAGCGTTTCCTCGGCCGCAACCGGCGCGGAGCATGCTTTCCCGGCCGTCGTGGCGGGAGCAGGCGGCGATGTCCGCATAGCCTGGATGGATGCGCGCAATTCTTCCCGCACGAGGCCGTACTGGAACACCTACTATCGCAGTTCGAGCAACGGCGGTGCGACCTGGGGAGACGAGATCAAAGTCTCAGGCTACGTTCCCGGCTATCGCTATATCGGCAAGGAGGGCTTCCGTTTTCCCTTCGGAGACTATTTCGGCATGGCGATCGATAACCACGGAGACACGCACATCGTGTGGGGCGAAGGGATGAATTATCAATCGCCGGGATCGATCTGGCACGCCAGCGGACGATAGACCCGCGGAAGTCAGAGGTTAGAGGTCAGATTGCAGAAGTAAGACCCAACGCGCAAGCAGGTTTACTTCTGCAATCTGAAATCTGACTCTAACCTTTTTGCGTCACGCACTTTAGTCGGTCAGCAATCCACCCGTAAGGTCGCTAAGCCGCTCGATGCGGTGGTCGCGACAGTACGCGAATAACTCCTCCACCAACTTTTCGGTCGCCACAGGGTCGAAGAAACTGGCGGTGCCGACTTCGACAGCGCTTGCTCCCGCCAGCATGAATTCCACCACGTCAACCGGCGTAGTGATTCCACCCATGCCGATGACCGGAATCTTCACCGCATGCGCGGCGTCGTAGACCATGCGCAGGGCAATGGGCTTGATGGCTGGTCCGGATAAACCGGCGGTGACATTGGCGATTCTCGGGCGACGCGTCTCCGCATCAATCGCCATGGCTAGAAAAGTATTCACCAGGCAGATGGCATCAGCGCCCGCTTCCTGCGCCACATAAGCCATCTGCGCGATCGAAGTCACATTGGGCGACAGTTTAACGATGATCGGCCGCGCCGCCACGCGCTTCACCGTCCGCACTACTTCGTCAAGCAACATTGGATCGCTGCCAAACTGAATGCCACCGTGCGCTGTGTTTGGGCATGAAACATTGATTTCGTAGGCGGCAATTCCCTCGCCTTCATTCAGAATCTCGATTGTCTGCTCGTAGTCGACGCGGGTATAGCCGAAGACGTTGGCAAACACGACAACATTTTTCTTCTCGCGCAATCCGGGCAATTTTTCCGCGATGAAGGCCGAGGCCCCGATGTTTTGCAGCCCAATGGCATTCAGCATTCCGGCCGCCGTCTCGTACAAACGCGGTGGCGGATTCCCCGTCATCGGCTCTTTCGAAAGACCTTTGACCACCAGCCCGCCAAGCCGGTCGAGATGCACGATATCTTCGAACTCGATGCCATAGCCGAATGTGCCGGAAGCGGCGATGATCGGGTTCTTCAGTTCGATACCGGCGACGTTGACGCTCAAGTCCGGATTGCCGATCGGCGTCATTGCCTTTCTCCATCAGGCGGCCTGAGCGGCTGCAACGATTTCGGCGCGGGCGCGGATATGGCTGCCGTCTCCGGCGCGCCAGAGTGGTGCGGGGGCGACAATGCCTCAGTCAGCACTCTGCCGGTAGCCTGCGCGGGCGCGTTGATTCCGAGCAATGAAGCTAGTGTGACAACGAGATCGACCGGCTCCGCATGGGTGCGATAGATTCCAGACTGGAAGGCGAGTCCATAGAAAGCGAGCGGCACGTGAGTGTCGTACGAGAAAGGCGTCGCATGATCGGTACCCTTCGTGATTCCGATTTGAAACGGAGCAGGGATTCCGATCACATACCATCCCCCCTCCGGCGAATAACTGTGAGCGTAGCGGCGTCCGGTTTCAGTAGGCGGAATGTTTCCACGCGCCAATTGCGATTTGGTGAAATATCCAGTCAGCCCCGAAAGCTTCATCGCCTCGCCCGTATCGGCTTCGGCGACAGATTCGTCCCTCCCGCCCGGGGTTCCAGCGAAGGCTTCTGCGCTCAGCCACGCCATCGGGTAATCAAGTTCGAGCACGTACTCGGCCTTCTTACCATATTTTTTGGAGAGCTCGGAATTGATCTGTTCGCGCAGCGCTCTTGCATCGAGGTTGGCCGCGGGCAGGCGAAGCGTTTTCGCAAACTCCGGCAGCGGCGCCACTCCGTGATCGGCCGAGAGCGCCATCCAGATGTTGGCCATACCGACTTGATGGCCGAGGAAGGTAAAGAAATCGGCCAGTTGCCGGTCGAGTTCGAGCGCCATACTGCGCATTTGCGGCGAGTCGGGGCCAACCTGATGTCCGAGAATATCGTTGGCCGACAGGCTGATAACGAGCAAGTCGGTCGCGGAGCCAGCACCAAGCTTTTCGTAGACGACGAGTTCCTTGGCAAACTCCAACTGATATTCGTTGGCAAAAGGAGTCGAGCCGACGACCTCGTAGAAGCCGGCGGGCGAGCCATCTTTACCGTTGCGCGGTGCGGTCGAGCCGAGCACGCTTCCATCGCGGTCTTTCCATTCGCGGTTCCAGTATTTTGCGGCGCGTCCGTCCGAAGGATTGCTGCCATTAAAATTGCTTACCCAGTCAGGAAGATCGGGACGGTAATAAGTTGAGGTAATCCAACTGCCCGACTTGGGATCGATCCAGTAGGCTGCGTCTCCAGAAAACCCCGCCGGCAAGACGGCGGCGCGGTCCTTAAGCGAGATGGCAAACACCCGAGACTGGCCGCCTGTAGCCAGCTTCATCTCATCGCCGAGTGCATCGCTCATAAGATTATGGGGCGACGCGCCCGGCCCCGTGTGGTCTATGCTTAAGCCAATCAGCTTGGTGGAATCATCCTCCACCGACGTGACTCGCTTCTTTTTCTGCGGATCCCACCATTCATTGGCGATGATTCCGTGCCCGCTGGTATACGTGCCAGTGAAAAGAGTTGCATGGCCTGGGGCGGTGCGGGTATTGGCATAATCGTAGTTGCAATCTGTGAAATAAGCTCCGCGATCGAGAAAAAGGCGGAAGCCTCCTTCGCCGAATTGGTCGTGGTAGCGTTCGAGGTAGTCGCCGCGGAACTGGTCGATGACAATGACGACAATCACCTTCGGCCGGGCGTTGTAAGCGGACCCGAAGGCGGCAAACGCCGACCAGTTTAGCGAACCGATCAAGAGCAACGCCACACGCAGCGTCGGGGGAAGTCTCATCGCGATTTAGTTTACAGGAGAAAGGACATTTCACCGCAGAGGGCGCAGAAAGCGCGGAGAAAATGTTAGATACGCCTCCGCGCGCTTCACGTCGTCCGAGGTTTAGATTTTGATCCTCTTTGTGCACGGGACTCCGCTTTTCAGCTAAAGTTAATGAACAATGCTTGATCTGAATTTCGTTCGCGACAATCTCCCGCTCGTCGAAGAGAAGTTGCGTCAGCGCGGAATGAATCCCGCGGAAGTATTAAAAGACTTCACGGCCCTCGATGGCGAACGCCGTCAGGCCATCACCTTTGCGGAGACACTGCTGGCCCGCCGCAACCGCGCTTCCGAAGAAATTGCGAAGCTCAAAAAAAGCGGGCAGGATGCTTCAGCACTCATACAGGAGACTAAAGATTTCCGCGAACAGATCGCCGAGTCAGAAAGAAAGGCGACCGAACTGGAAGCGCGGTTACGCGAAATTCTGACGTCCATTCCAAATCTTCCGCATGCCGGTGTGCCAGTGGGAAAGAGCGCGGAAGACAATGTCGAGGCGCGGCGCTGGGGCACGCCTCCGCAATTCGATTTCAAACCAAAGCCGCATTGGGAACTCGGCGAGCAACTCGGAGTCCTCGACCTGGAGCGCGCCGCAAAACTCTCGGGCGCGAGGTTCGCCGTGTACTGGGCGCTGGGCGCGCGTTTGGAGCGGGCGCTCGCCAACTTCATGGTCGACCTGCACACTGGCGAGCACGGATATACCGAGGTGCTTCCACCGTATCTGGTCAATTCCGAGTCGATGTACGGGACCGGCCAGTTGCCGAAGTTCGCGGCCGATCTGTTTCGTGTGCCTCACGGCGAGAAAGATCTCTGGCTAATTCCGACGGCTGAAGTGCCGGTGACGAATCTTTATCGCGACGAGGTGCTCGACGGGGGGCGGCTGCCGATCTCGCTGACCGCATACACGCCGTGTTTTCGCAGCGAAGCGGGTTCGTACGGCAAAGATGTGCGCGGAATCATCCGCCAGCATCAGTTTCAAAAGGTCGAGCTCGTGAAGTTTGCGCGGCCGGAAACTTCCTATGACGAACTGGAGAAGTTAACTCACAACGCCGAGACAGTGCTGCAGAAACTTGGCCTGCACTATCGCGTGGTCACGCTGTGCACGGCGGATATGGGATTTTCTTCGGCTAAGACCTATGACATTGAAGTCTGGCTGCCAGGACAACAACTTTTCCGCGAGATATCTTCATGCTCGAATTTCGAAAATTTTCAGGCGCGCCGGGCAAACATCCGCTATCGCCCCGAAGGGAAGAGCAAGACAGAATTCGTGCATACACTCAACGGCAGCGCCCTGGCGGTCGGGCGCACGTGGGTTGCGATTGTCGAAAATTATCAGCAGGCCGACGGCAGCGTACGCATTCCGGAGGCCTTGCAACGTTATATGGGCACGGATTGCATTCCGGCCGTTGTCCCCGCGTCGCGCTAGTTGGAGGTTTGCCATCATATGAATTCCCAAATACACTTGCAGCAATCGGAAACAGCCTCGATGGCGCTCGACAGCGCTGTCTCCCCCATGGGCGCGATCTGGCGCACAATCCGCGGATACATTCTTTGGTCGTATGAGCGCGGCAGCCTGCACTACGACATCATGGTCACGCTGATTCTTTTGTTTATTTTCGTTTCGCCGCACTTCATCAATTTCAAAGACAAACCGGTGGAGCGCAATCCGCATCTTACGGGCGTTGTTGTAATTCCTGGCGAGAAGGGTGGCTTTATTTATGAGATCCAAGCCTCGGCGGTGAACACCTCTGCGGGCGAAGATCTTCGGCGCCAGTTGGAGCAGATCATCGAACCCATCTCAGGCGCGGTCAGCGTCACCAGAGTCGAGACCGTCAAAGACGCCAAGGGACATCCGACGAGTTACAAAGTGTGGGTGGAAAAAGAATAACGGCGCGTGGGGCTTCAAAATCTTAACGTTTTCATAATTCGTCGAATGAAAGTCATGCTCAAGAAGCTTATCTTCGGCTTGCTAATGCTCGGCGGGCTGCTAATGGCAACCACCTGGGCGCAGACTGACTCTGCCGAACTCGATCGCGTTCTCAAACAGATGGATGAAGCGGCGCGAAACTTCCGCAGCGCGCAGGCAAGTGTCGTTTGGGACCAATACGACAAAGTAATCAACGAAACCGATACGCAAAAGGGCAAGATTTATTTCCGGCGGCAAGGTGGCGAGATCCAGATGGCGGTCGAATTCACCGAGCCCGACGCAAAATATGTCATCTACAGCGGCGGCAAGCTCCAAGTTTACCAGCCTAAGATCGATCAAGTCAGCCTATATGCTCCGGGCAAGAATCGCAGCGATGTCGAGAGTTTTCTGGTGCTCGGCTTCGGCGGCGCCGGGCACGACTTGTCTAAGTCTTATGACGTTAAATTCCTGGGGATTGAAAACGTCAACGGGGTCGCGGCAGAGAAGCTGGAACTGACGCCGAAGTCCGTCAGTTTGCGCAACAATATCGCGCGCATCCTACTCTGGATCGATCCGGCGAAGGGGATTTCAGTGCAGCAGCAGTTTTTCGAACCCGCAGGCAACTATCGGCTGGCGAAGTACTTCGATATACAGATGAATCAAAATCTTCCAGAGAACGCCTTCAAGTTGAAGACCACCAAGAAAACACGGTTTATCTCGCCGCAGGGGTAAAGGATCCGAAAAAAAACAGTAAATTTCGCAAGAACGAACCAACAGAAACAAGCTGAAAAACGTGGCCAGCGGTTATATACTTCGAAAGTAGCTCGAAAGTTGAGTGCGCATGGCGAAAATGTTTACCATCACCGTCCCTCCCGACCTATCCCGCAAGAAGCGGGAGCGCACCACCGATCCGCGCTACGTGGACGGGCAGAAGACGCTGGTGAAGGCGATGAATTATCTGGCGAAGGCGGATCCAGTGGCCAATCGCGCTGCGATTCAGTTACTGTCCGAACACGTTCGCACGCGCTTCCGCATGACCGACTCGCCACTTAGCTAAGGCATTTAGCCCGCCTATTTCGATCTATTCCGCGCATTTCCCCGTTATCAGTTCGACTCTTGCCCGCCAGTAACGAACTGGCCAGCACGATCATCGCGGGATAACATTCCAACGTGTAGCGCGGCTCCGGATTCTCCAAGGTGCCCAGGAACGCCGAACGTAGCAGCACAAAACCGAGCAAAAGTCCGGCCCAGCGAATTTCTGAACGCCTGCGAATTAGCCCCATTATTGCTGCCCCCACATAGGCCAGATTCAGCAGGCCAAGCCCAAGGGCTACTACGGAATGTTTCGCGTCGTCGTTGAATTCCCACCAGCGCGGGTCGGGAGGAAGGATTTCGGTTCGCGGCCGCAGCCACATATCCGCGATGCGCAGCACGGGCAACAGAATGTAATAGCGAAGGGGATGGGAAGCGATGCGGTCGGCAGCGAGGTCGGCGAATTGTGCGTCGACTTCCGGTGTCATGTCATTGGAGTCGTTATAAGCCGCAATGGCGGCGAGTGTTGCATCCTTTTGCGCGGGACTATCAAAGGCACGCGATGGCAGCTTCGCCGCGTCAAGCGGGTCGCCGGAGACATTCCAGTAAAGTTCTTCCACCGAAACGTAGTCCACGATCCAGGTTTTGACCCAGCGATTAAAACCATTGGGAACAAGTTCGTTGGCGTCGCTCGCGTAACGCGGCGCCAATGGCTGAAAGTGATGGAGGGTGCGAAAGTTGCGGATGGTCCATGGGACCAGCGGGGCCAGCGCAAACAGCGACACAGTGATGAGAGAGATCAACGTTAGTCTGGCTTTGCCTTCACGGCGCGCGATTCCGTTGAACGCTAGATACAGCAAGACCGCCGCCAGCAAAATGCCGCCATCGGGACGCAGCAGGATACAGGCGGCAATCGCCACGCCAGTCGCGGCCCACAGTGGGTGGGCGTTTTTCCCATCCTTCATTCGCATCAGTGCAGCCGATGCGGCATCCAGAGCGAGGGCGGTAAAGAAGATTTCCAAAGTTTCCGTTAACTCGGCCGCCGCATAGTTCGCGAGGAATGGACACAACGCAGCAAGCAGAAAAGCGATTCTCGCCGCTCGTTCCGAGAAAATTCGGCGAGCCAGATCGGCAACAACCAGACAGGTAGTCAAGTCGAATAAAATCTGTGCCAGCAACACGGCTTTGTAGTTGCCGGCACCAAACAGCGAGAAGATCACCGCCAGAAATGCCGGGTACCCCGGCAGGCGCGCATCGGTCGGTATGATCTGTTGGTCCGGTTGCGTTGGCGCGCCGGCCGGAGTCTGGCCGTAAATGCCGTGTTGTAGCCAGTTGGTGGCGAGGTTGGCATAAATGCGGGAATCGTCTGTGATTTGCGGAAAATAGACAAAGAAAAACAGTCGCAGTGTCAATCCGGCCAGTGTGGCTCCCAAAAACAATCGGCGTTGTTCGCGGACCAGGCTCAGCACATTGGGAATATACCGCGAACCCGAAGATTTTCTGTGCTTATTGCGAGATACGTGTCGTTCGCTGTTCGCGGTTAGCTTTTGGGTAAGACCAGCGCCGCCGCTCGTAGCGAAGGACGCATAGCGAACGACGAACGGGCGAACGACGCCCCCGTTTGACCCCCCGCCCCTCTCACCTTAGGATGAATACACTAACAACCGATGGCGAAACAGGTTTTCTACGATCCCATGCAGGCCCGTTGGAGGCGGATTCGCCGCATCTTCGACGCGGCAGCCCTGGCTTTTTCTCTGCTGGTGATCTTTTTCATTTACAGTGCGCTGCGCAGCCAGCCTCTCCCCGACCTTTCCTGGCTCTCGGAGAAAAAGCCTTACCACGCGTTGAAAGAAGATGAGAAAGCGAAAGCGCGAGAGAAGCGCCGGCTCGCCACCGTCGCTCGCGCCGGTCACCGGCATCCGGCACGCAAAGCTCCCTCCCAGCTTAAGCTCAATTCCGAGTTAGGGGTTCGGGCAGCGTTCTATGTTTCCTGGGACTCGGCCAGTTTCTCTTCCTTGCGTGAGTATGCGCGCCAGATCGACTTGCTCTTCCCCACATGGCTACAGGTTCTTACTCCGGACGGCCACTTGCAGGCGGTCGATCCCGAAACCAACGCGATGTACGACGTGGTGCAAGGGCAAAACGTTCATCACGTCGACGACAAAGTGATGCCGTTTCTCAAGAACGAAGCCCTCGACATGGAAGTCTTTCCGGTGGTGCAGAACTTTGACGGCACCGACTTCGTTCCCGGCATCAGCGATTTTCTGAACAATCCACAAGCCCGGGCCAGGTTTCGCCGCGAGATCGCACTTTTTCTTGCCACCGACCATTATCGTGGCCTGATGATCGATTTCGAATCCTTTCCGAAAGAAGGACAGGCGGGATACGTTGCGCTGCTGAATGAACTCGCCTCCGACCTGCACGCCGAGGCCATGAAGCTTTACGTCAGCGTCCAGGTGCGCAACGAAGATTTTGACTACAAGGCGATTTCCGCCGCCGTGGATGGCGTCGTCATCATGAATTACGACGAGCACTTCCCCGGAGGAACTCCCGGCCCCGTTGCTTCGCAAGATTGGTTTCTGGACAATCTTGAGTCCGCGGTGAACGAAATTCCGAAAGAGAAGCTGATCTGCGCCATTGGCAATTATGGCTACGACTGGGTTGAAAGACCGAAGAAAGGCAAACTACCCCCAGGCGAGTCCGATAAAAGCGTCTCCGTGCAGGAAGCCTGGATCGGTTCGCGCGATGCCGAAGAGGACATTGATTACGACGGTGACGCGCTCAACCCGCATTTCAGCTATCGCGACGACGATAATTTCCGCCACGACGTCTGGTTTCTCGATGCGGTCACCGCGCTCAACGAAATGCGCGCCGCGCAGACGCTCGGCATCCAAACCTTCGCCTTGTGGAGGCTGGGCGCGGAAGATCGTTCCTTGTGGCGTGTATGGGATATGCCCGGAGAAGCCAATGCTTCGGATCGATTGAAAGACGTTCCACCGGGGCAGGACGTCGACATGGAGGGCGATGGCGAGATCCTGCACATCGAGGCGCGGCCCGCCGATGGCGAGCGCACTTTGACCATTGACAAAAAAACCGGCCTAATCGATGGGGAGGAATTCAAGAGTTTGCCTGAGCCCTATCGCGTGGCGCGTTATGGTGCCAGCAAGAACCTGCTTTCGCTTACCTTCGACGACGGCCCCGACCCCGAATGGACGCCAAAAATTCTCGACGTCCTGAAGAACAAACAGGTGCCGGGAACATTTTTTCTGATTGGAATCCAGGCAGAGAAGTTCGGCGGTTTGACCAAGCGGATTTTCCGCGAAGGGCATGAAATCGGCAACCACACTTTCACTCATCCTGACATCAGCTCGATTGGCTCTAGTTACATGAGAGTCGAGTTAAATCTGACCGAGGAATTGTTTGCCAGCCAACTGGGCATTCGCACCACGCTTTTTCGTCCGCCGTACTCGGTCGACGCCGAGCCCGATACAGAAGACGAAGTGAAGCCGCTCGAATTGACGCAGAGCCTCGGCTACATCACCATCGGCAACAAGATCGACACCAGGGACTGGAACGACGATCCTCCGCTTACGCCGCAGCAAATCGCCGCGCGCGTGCTCGATCACCTGCCGCCTTGTCAGCTCAACGATCAGCAATGCGGCAACATTATTCTTATGCACGATGGCGGCGGCAATCGCCAAAGAACCGTCCAAGCCCTGCCGCTGATTATCGATGGCGCACGGGCACGCGGATTTGAGTTCGTTCCCGTCTACAAGTTGATGGGCAAGCAGAAAGCCGATGTCATGCCCCCGCTGCCCGCTAACCAGTTTTGGTCGGCTCGTTTGAATTGGATCGGTTTCTGGCTTTTCAGCGTGACCATCACCGGCATCACGGTCATTTTCTTTCTCGGCGACATTTTGATGACCGGCCGGCTGATCTCAGTCGGCGTGCTCGCCATCTATGATCGCCTCTGCTCGCATGTGCACGGAACACCGGAGCAGATTGCAGTCTATCGACCGCGAGTCGCGGTCTTGATTCCCGCGTATAACGAAGAAAAAGTCATCGAACGCACCATTCAGGGCGCGCTCGATTCCGATTATCCCAATCTGCGCGTAATCATCATCGACGACGGCTCCAAGGATCGTACCTTGGAGATTGCCCGCCGCGCCTTCGCCGCCGAAGAAGTGTCGGGACAGGTTGTCATCCTTACCAAGCCCAATGGCGGCAAGGCTGAAGCGTTGAACTTCGGACTCGAACACATTGACGATGCGGAAATTTTCGTCGGCATCGACGCAGACACCATAATCGCTCCTGATGCGATCGCCAGAATGGTGCCGCACTTCCTCGATCCCAAGGTGGCGGCGGTGGCCGGCAACGCCAAGGTGGGCAACCGCGTTAACCTGTGGACACGCTGGCAGGCGCTTGAATACATCACCAGCCAAAATTTTGAACGCCGGGCACTCAACACCATGGGCGCGGTGAGCGTGGTGCCTGGCGCGATCGGTGCCTGGCGCACTACGGCGGTTCGCGAAGCAGGCAGCTATCACGTTGATACGGTCGCGGAGGATGCCGACCTGACCATGGCGCTTTTGCGCAACGGCTATCGCGTCGAATACGAGGATCAGGCGCTTGCCTTCACCGAAGCCCCCACCAGCGCCAACGCACTTATGCGCCAGCGTTTCCGTTGGTCGTTCGGAATCCTGCAAGCGGTCTTTAAGCACAAGGGCGTGTTCGCGCGCAAGGGGGCGTTGGGATTCGTCGCCCTTCCCAACATCCTGATCTTCCAGATACTGCTGCCGTTGGTTTCGCCTTTCATTGATGTAATGTTTGTGGTGGGCGCGGCCTGGTATTTCATCCAGAAATATTTCCATCCTGAATCGAACGACCCTGCCAGCTTCCAGCGGCTGCTGATTTTCTTCGGGGCATTCCTGGTCATCGACTTCCTGGCCTCGGCGCTTGCCTTCGCTTTGGAGCGCCGCCAGCCCGAAGCGCGCGAAGACGCCTGGCTTCTAAGCCAGGTATGGTTGCAGCGCTTCGCCTACCGCCAGGTATTTTCTCTGGTTCTATTCCGCACTTTGAAGCGCGCCATCCAAGGGCGCCCCTTCGCCTGGGACAAACTCGACCGGACGGCCGCGGTGAAGTATGTGCCCGCCGAGCGCAAGGATTCCGTCAAGGTCTGAGTATGTGGCGCGGACGCACTTGTCAGCGTAGCGAACGGAGCCCATCGGGTTTCGGTGCGAAGGATCAACTGCGAATCTGGTCTCGCCGTAGATTTTTCGACCACACCCTACATCGCGGTTAGCAGAATCGGCGCTCCGGAAGTTACCACCAATGTGTGCTCGAAGTGCGCGGAAAGCGCCTTGTCGCCGGTGCGCACCGTCCAACCGTCTTTATCGGTAAATACTCGCCCGGAACCGGCCGAGATGATTGGCTCGACGGTGATGACGAGGCCATCGTTCATGATCTGGCCAGCCTGCGGATCCGGGTAATTGGGAACATGAGGCGGCTCGTGGATGGTGCGGCCAATGCCGTGTCCGCCCAATTCGCGGATCACCGCGAATCCCGACTTGCGCACCTCGCGCTCGACAATTTTCCCAATCTCGAATACGCGGAAACCGGCGCGCGCCGCCAGCATTGCCTTCCGAAACGCGCGCTCCGCGCAAGCCATTAACTTTTCGGCCTGCGGACTCACTCGGCCAACCGGCACCGTAATCGCAGCATCGGCCATGAAGCCACCCTTTTCTACCGTGACATCGAGTTTCACCAGGTCACCGTCTTTGAGTTCCCGGTCGCCCGGAATGCCGTGCACCGCCTCATCGTTCAGGCTGATACAACTGGCTCCGGGAAACTGGTAGACGAGCGAGGGCGCGGAGCGGGCCTCGTTCTCTTGCATAACCCGCGCCCCGATTTCGTCGAGATACTGCGTGGTGACGCCCGGCCGCACTTCGCCCTTCATGGCATCAAGCACCAGGCGAACGACGCGGCCGACTGCTCTTAACGACGAAAGTTCCTGCTCATCCTGGATGCTCATGCGGGCTCCCTTCACGGCGAATCATGAATAGAAGCTAACGCATCGGCAGGCATTGGGGATAGGGGCCGTTGAGTCCTTCCCCGTGTTCGCGTAGCCTAAAAGAAAATACGCGATGGTTACTTCAAGCCGAGCCCGCCGTTAAAGTGCTGGATCACACCATAGCATTCACAGGCAGCCTCTTCGAGCACTTTGCGGTTCAACACTCGAACTGTGCCGCGCAGGTTTTCGATCAGCCCCGCGTTCTCCAGAACGGCGGCCGCCAAGCTCACGCTGGGGCGGCCGGTTCCCAGCATCTGCGCGAGAAAGTCATGCGTCAGTGGAAGCAGCTGAGAATCGGCGCGGTCCTGGCACATCAGGAGCCAGCGAGCCAGACGCTGGTCGACCTCATGCAGGCGATTGCAAGCGGCAATCTGCGCGACTTGCATTCCATGGAGCAAGGCGAAACGGCTGAGCTGGAACCGAAGGGTGGGGGCCCGATCCAGTATCTCCTGAAAGATCTCCGCCTGTATGCGTAATCCGTTGCCCGCCATTTGAATGATGGCGCGGAAAATCACGCGGCGGAGGCCCATCGTCAGGGACATCCCCACCATCCCCTCCTTGCCCACGATGCCGACTTCAACGCTTCTGCCATCCGGGCTCAGGGCGACCAGTGAGGTCATGCCCTCGTTGAGAAAATAAGCAAAGTGGATCTTCTCCCCGGGCGCGTGCAGGATGTCATATTGCGGCAGATCGACCGGTTCAAGAAAAGGCCGCAGTTGGCTGTACTCCTCATCCGGGAGCGACAGTAGAATGAGATTGCTGACCGCCTTACCCGCCGCGTCGGAGCGGGCGCCGCGATGAAGCGGAACGGGTTTGATCCTCAGGGATCGTTTGGCGATTGCATTTGCTTTTAAGTCCAACCTATCCATGCGCGATTCGATGCAATAGGACGACTCGCCTAGCCTCATGGAACCTGTAGTCCCGCTTACATTCTTTACGGATACTTCGAGAGACTCTTAGGGATACGAACTGAGAAAGCAGGGGAGAATAGACGGCGAACCTGCGCCATGATCTGTTTTATAACGTCAGCTTGCGGTCTGGTTTGAGGACCCGGCGGCAGCAATTGCGCACCATAGCATCAACACTACTCGCTCTTCCGCTCGCCTTTTTTGGCCGGATCATTTCTCGAGCTTAAAATATTGTTCAACTCTTCCACTAACAGCAGAAACTTTTGCGGATCGTGTTCCCGTTCAATGAGCGCACAGAGTTCGCGAATCCGGGCGTCGTCGGCTTTGTTCATGATCCCCGGCAGTATTGCAGTCTGCGTCATCTTCGGTATGTTCGATGTCGAACGCTGTTAGAACGAATAGTTAAGTGCTGAAAATCGCCACACTCGGAGTCCGTCGTTCCATGGAGTCGTGTAAATAGGATCATCAAATTTAAGAGCGTGGGGCTCGTGGAGAGTACAACAGAAGCAGCACGAATCCACCGAGGTAGAATCCCCACACGTTGGCGAGGGTGAAGCCGGCCATCCGCAAAATAAGGCCGAAGATGCCCGGCAGCTCACACAAGGCGTAGAGGAACAGATAACTGGTTCGCCAGCGAGATACCGCCACGCGATCGTCAAACCTACCGCGCAGCGGGGCTTCCGACGGCAATACCAGGGTGCGCCGTACTACCATGGTTGCGCCGACCACGGTAATTGAGACCAGCGAGAGCGCGTGGAATAAGGTGTCGGGCGGATCATGCGGAGGCCTGCGGAACAGCGTCTCTCCTGCCAGTGCACAGAGCGCGATACTTACCATCATCGTTACTTGCACTTGCCGAACCAGGGTTAAGGCTGCCCCCATAGCCATAGATTCTGCGCCTAAATGGATAGGGTGTCATGCGGTATCCGGCTAAGAACATCCTTTGGCAATAGCGGTTTCCGTCGCGCTTGTTCCCCAAAGGGCATGCTTTCGCGACCTATCTGCATCGTTGGTTTCAACGGCTCGAAGCTGGACGAATTCTCAGGAAAATCTGGAACGAAACGGGATTCCTACCGTAGGCGGAGTTTAAGACGGATGGCTTGGAATAAAAGACGATATCTCCACCCAAAGCCAGCCGCCAGAGACGGCTTCGAATAAGATCACGCGCAACTCCAAAGGTGTAGGCCCCGATACGGAAGGCCGGAAGCGCCGGGTTGTTGGGAAATAGTTCATCCTTGTCGACGAGTTCGATTCGCGAAAAGGCGTAGTTGCGCAGCTTGAAGTTGGCCGTCGTCTCCAGCAAATAGCCGTTAAGATTGTGGTTATCAAATTCATTGTGGACGCGTCCCCACACCGCCGAGGTCGCCCACGAGCCTTTCGCGAACGGTTTCACATATTCCACCGCCGCAGTCTGCCGCCGCTGGCTCCCCGGTTCCAAAGCTTCTGGATGCTCCAACCGTCCGTAGCTGTATTCCGCCGTCCAATTCTTCGACGCGGCTACGCTTAGGCGCGCTGACCAGGAATCGAGCGGAGCGAACTGAATGGTATAGCGCTTCTCGTCCGGCTCGCGGCCATTGAACAACGAGCCTTCGATCTTGAAACGGTCGAGGATCAAGCCTGTCGTGACTACGCCAAAGCTGGTATGGGTCGAGTCCTGCAAATGATGCGATAACGGCGCCATCGGCAGTTCCGAGGCGGACGCACGATGCATGTAGACCACCGGCCCGAGCGCCGGCTCGCCGGCGGCAGCGCAATAAAATTCCCAGGAAACTTTTTCCTTCGGCCAAACTCCGATCGGATGGGTGTAGTCGAACGAGAGTTCCGCAAACACATTGTGCGGATGCTGGTGATCGACCAGCGGCTGGCCATGGTAAGTTTCACCCGTCTGAAAGAGTTCCGGAAATCCAGGATGTGGCGCGGTCAGGGATTCGGCGGAGAACATTTCGCGGAACAGCAAGCTCCCTGACCCTAACTCGTGATGCTCCATCAGCATTAACCAGTTAACCGATTCCGCTTTGCCCGCGCCGCGCGGCCCTCCCTGCTGGTTGTAATCCACAAAGACTACGCCGTGCGCCATAACCTCCCACGTGCCAACTGACCTCATCCACATGGGAGTTATCGTCGATGCGGGCTGCCATTCTGTCCCCGAACCTTCTTCCGGCGAAGGCATCCAGTCGGGCTCGGGATGCGACTTGTCCGGCGACGGCGTGTTCATTCCCGGCATGGCCATCTTTTGTTCCTCTGACTGGGCCTCGTTTGGCGCAGTCTTTGATTCTGTCTTTCCGGTTTCGAGGGAGGTGCCTTGGGCTATAGCCAGGAATACCCACACATTGATTATGAAAATGGTAAAGACAAATGCCCGCACGTCGGACTCCTCATGCGTGGGAATCACGCCTGAATAAAATCATTGCTGGTTGTTGCCGAATGATCACGACAGCGTTAAGGAGGGAAGATCAGATTCGAAGCGGGGACATTCCCGGCGGGCCGTCGAAAAGAACGGTTCGAAATTCGCGCGAACTCAAGAACGACACCGTCAATACCATTTCAACTTGCTGAGGAGCTCGTACAAATTGCACAGGAGGCGGCGAAGACTCGGAAGCGTGGACCGCCGCCACAACGTGGCTGGTAAGGCAGCACAGATAGCTTACTGGGGAATGCGGTGATCGGGAATCTACAGGCGATGAATCGGAGCGATTCGCGCCGCCCTGAGAATGGCAGCCGGCTGGATGCCCCTGCGGTGCAGATGGCGCGGATGCATGATCGGTTTTTCCCCAAGCGCCGTTCACCGGCATCGTCAAGACAACCGCAACGATGAGCATCGGACTTAGAATTCTTGAGGCGACTCTCATAACCTGAAAACCAACCTGCTAATCAAAATCGCGGCAACTGAACTTGAACACCGCAATTTTATTATGAACCCGTAAGCTTGACTCGTATCTCCTCCGGCAGGCGCTCGCGAATCTCGGCAGGCAACCGGTCGTGCACACGACGCGCTCCGAGCTTCGCCACATCCACCATCACCGTCGGCGCTGGAGTCGCGACCGCCACGATCAGCCAGATCAGCGCGGAGAGCGCGAAGCCGCCGAGCGCGCCCACCTCCAGCCAGAAAGCGTGTCGCGGCCCAAAATACCGAATCACGGCAAAGGCCAGCAAAAACACGGCAGCCGATGCGGAAGCGAGCACGATCAGGGAAATATCGATAATGCGATGCATTTTCTGGCGGCTGCGGCAGTGCGCGCAACCGGCGAAATGCAGATCGTAGTCACCGCGCATCTCCGGAGCCAGTCCGGAAATGTCGTAGCGCCAACCGGCAAGGATTTTGCCTACGATCGGTTCCACGCAATCATTCATAAGAGAGTGAATCGGCGGCAGAGACTATAACCGGATGGATTCGAGAACTTCGGTCTGGGTTGCCAGCAGCACACGGTTGTGCCACAGCCCCGGACGGGCGCCAAGAGCCTGTTCGGCCGCGGCTCGCGCGATTTCGGGATGGTTATTTTGTTCAGACAGATGTGCCAAGATTACGTACTCGGCTCCTCCATCATAGTCGTTGGAAAAGAATTCTGCGAGCGCCTCATTCGAAAGATGCCCCACCCGGCTCATGACTCGCTGCTTCACTGACCATGGATACGGTCCGGAGCGCAGCATCTCTACATCATGATTCGACTCCATGATCAATACGGTGCAACCGCGCAGATGGTTCCGCACGCTGGCCGGCATGTAGCCCAAGTCAGTGGCGAACCCGATCTTGACGCCTTCCGCCTGAAAGGTAAAACCGACGGGATCGGCCGCGTCGTGCGGAATGGTGAAAGGCATCACCTCGATGTCGCCAACGCGAAAACCGCGACCCGCACAGAAATGCTCCGATTTCTCCAGTTCGGGAATAACGCCTTCTTCATCCCGAATCGCCCGATTCCAGGCATGGTGCGTCGGCGCAGTCAGAAATACGGGTACGTTGAGTTTCGCCGCCAGACGCTGCAAACCCGCCACATGGTCGGAGTGTTCATGGGTTATCAGGATGGCGGAAATTTCTTGGCCACACTCATTATTGCGCTCGGCGAGCGAGCGCAAGCGTTTGAACGTTTCGCGGCCGGAGAGACCCGCGTCCACCAGAATCCGGGTTGTGCTCGTGCCGATCAGCGCGCAGTTCCCACGACTGCCGCTCCCGAGCACCGAGACCGACACTGCCATGCCGCTAGCTTACCCTGAGCGACTGTGGAAACGGGAGCAATTTTTCGCGAGACGGTACCTTTGATGGGACTGCTCGCGTGGGCGCTCCTATGCGCAGAAACTAAACCAGAAGCTTAGCGAGCGGCTCCCAATAATGCCGTTTCCATCCTGAAGCCAAGGATTCCGCCTCGCCCTTCGGAAAGCCAGTATGGTCAAATACGATCTTGGTCCCGGAGCCTTGTTCCACCAACTCGAACTTCGCAATCGAATAGACGCCCGCCGGCCAACCGCCGGCTCGCCAGGCTTGCACGATTCGTTCGTTAGGCACAAGTTCGACGTGTCGTCCCGTGATGTACCCGCCGAAGACCGCAAACGCTCCTCCCGCTTCTCGACTGATCTCCACGGGCTTTTCCCCCAGTTGCATCGACTGCATGGCTCCACTCAGCTGTACGATTTTGTCGAACTGTTTGGCGTCGGTGAGGGCTTGATAGACGCGCTGTCGGCTCGCCTTGAAGACAGGTTCCTGATGAATGGCCTCGGCGGTACGAGAAATTCCGTCGTCGTCCGCCGCCCACGCGCTGGTTGATCCGAGGGCAAGTCCACCACACCCAATCGCAACCCCAAAGATCGCTTGCCGCCGCGTGAGCCCATTGGCCAGCGCTTTCAGTTCACTGCCGTCGCTCATCATCATTTTTTTCGTCCTCCTGAATACTCGCCTCTAACCGTCCTTGCCATCAGAGCATCGCGCCAAAATATGTTCAAGATAATGTTTCGTTGCCTTAGCTGACGAATTGCGAGCCGCCTGCATGGACGTCGCGCTCAATCTTGGCGGCTGGGATAAGAAGAGCAAATCAAGAAACGGCGAGTCCAATCGGCTGCAACCGCACCGCCTGGCGGCGTCTTAGTTGCACAGATCAGTCCTCGCAAGCCCCGCGCGTGCCCAGCTAATGTCCGCTCACTTCTTCGGAAACAAATTTTCCACCACGCCACGGCCCACCGATCCCCCAATCGCCCCTGCGATTCCGGGGACGAAGGCCAGAAACGATTCGTAGATTTGCGCCCGCGTCGGTTTCTCGGAAAGAAAGTAATAGGCAAGCCATTCGACGACTGGAACAAAGACTCCGATCAGAACAACCCAGCGCCAGGGGTGGCGCGGGCTTAGAAATCCAAGGAGCATGTTCGCCGTCAGCACCACCATCGCGGTCAGCAATAAGTCGCCGACTTTAATGTCGAGCCACCCCGCCGCAACCCCCGACGCCACCGCCAGAAAATAATAAAAACCATCGGCGCGAGATCTTGTCTTGGGGAGAAGTCCGTTGAGGTCCGATGCCATATTTCCTATCTGGAGCGAGCGGATTGCTCAGCTGCGAGTTTCGAGCCGCGAGCTCAAAGCTGGAATCAGTCCGGTTGCACGCAGCCCGAAGATCGCAGCCCGAAGCATTTTCAGTATGTGTAGAAGCCGCGCCCGCTCTTGCGCCCGAGCCAGCCTGCATCGACCATTTTGATCAACAGCGGACACGGGCTATACTTTGGATCTCCCAGACCCTCCTGCATCACACGCATGATGTCCAGGCAAACGTCGAGGCCGATAAAATCCGCCAGCGTAAGCGGACCCATCGGATGCGCCATTCCCAGCTTAAACACTTCATCCACCGCCTGCGGAGTGGCGACGCCCTCCATTACCGCATACATGGCCTCATTCAACAGTGGCATGAGCACTCGATTCGAAACAAATCCCGGAGCGTCATTGACCTCGACTGGCGTCTTCTCCAGCTTCGCTGCTAGATCGCGCACAGCCTCGAACGTGCTCTGCGAGGTCGTCAGGCCGCGAATCACTTCGACCAGTTTCATCACCGGCACTGGATTAAAAAAGTGCATGCCGATGACTCGATCGGCGCGCGAGGTGAGCGCCGCGATTTTCGTAATCGAAATCGAAGAAGTATTCGTCGCCAGAATCACCTCAGGCTTCATCAAGCGGTCCAGGTCGCGAAAAATCTCCGCCTTGATGGCAAACTTCTCGGTGGCAGCCTCAATTATCAGATGGCAATCGACGAGCATTGCTCGATCCAGGACTGTCCTAATTCGTCCCAGAGTCGCGGCCTTGTCGGCGTCGGTGATTTTGTTCTTCGCTACTTCGCGGTCGAGGTTCTTGATAATGGTCTGGAGGCCGCGATCCAGAAAACGCTGCTCAACATCGCAGAGCACCACATCGAACCCGCCGCGCGCAAATACGTGGGCGATGCCATTGCCCATCGTGCCTGCGCCGACTACGCCGACCGATTGAATTGCCATGATTGCCTCGCTCAATTTGTCTGACAGTAGGAACTGAGAAGTCTATCAGAGCAAACTTAGGCTCCCGTGCGCGGCGGGTGCGACTGGGAATCCACCGGGAAATGCGCGGATCGTGTCGGTGTGATGCAACTGATGAACGAGGCTGCGTTACTCGTCGAGAGCGTCAGAGCTCGAAGTAACGTCGTGCCGCCGCTCTTTTTTGCGCATTTCGTCCCTGCATTCGTCGAGCGCTCTAATGAGTCGCTCGATGATCTCCAACAATCGACCGGGGTCCGACTCAACGGCCGCCTGGGCGCAAAGCTTTCGCCAGTCTTTTTCGTCAATAGTCATTGCTTGACTGAGGCAAGAAGATGGCCAAATCGGATGCCGCGCCCCTGTGGATGCCAAGGGATAGAAACTACTGATAGGACGAGGGTTGGTAACGCCCCCTATGTTGCCCCAAGGGAAGACAGTACGAAAATATTTCACTTACGAGCCGAGTGATTAGAAATGACACATGAAAACGAATCCACGCGGCAACCTTTTTCGCACTACGGTATCTACTGTATCGAATAGAGGCTTCGCTAACCCAGAAAATCAGCACATGCCCTCCTCGACAGACGCTCGCATTGAAGAGCTGTGTGCGAGAATTCGTCTCCTCTGTTCCGGTGATCTGACCTCGGAAGTTGAAGCAGAACTTAGAATGCTCGCCAGGCATCTCCGCCTTGCCATCAAAGACCATGTCCGCGCCGCGAGGAGTTCTCTCGGCGCGAAGAAGTCAGCCATGATCACCGGCGATCCCGATAACAGATAGATTGTTCGGAATCTGCAACGATCTTCGTCGCCGGAAGAACCCGATGGCCCGATCACTCGAGGTTGCTCTTCCTTCTGCTACCATTTCCCCTTCATGAAGCATGTAGGTGAAAATGTGGTGCGCATCGAGGCGGAAGCATTGCGTGCGCTTGCTGACCGGCTTGCGGGGCCAATGGCCACTGACTTCAACCAGGCCCTCGAACTGATGTTCGGATGCACGGGCCGCGTTGTCGTCACCGGCATGGGTAAGAGCGGCCTGATTGCGCGCAAGATCGCGGCTACTCTAAGCTCGACCGGCTCGCCCGCGCTCTACCTGCATCCGGTCGAAGCGCTGCACGGTGATCTCGGAATGATCGTTCGCGGCGATGTTGTGCTGGCTCTGTCCGCCAGCGGTGAGACGGAGGAAATCCTCCAGTTGCTGGCAACCATCAAACGGCTCCAGGTTCCACTGATCAGCATGACCTGCGACGGGTTCAAGGCAGAGGCAGCGGGCGAGAGCCCCTTCGACTCTCGCTCAGGGCAGGGCCGTTCCACACGAAACTCGACTCTCGCCTCTGCTTCCGACGTCGCTTTAGACTGTTCGATCTCACAGGAGGCCTGTTCGCTTGGACTTGCTCCGACCGCTTCCACGACGACCATGCTTGCTCTCGGCGACGCGCTGGCGGTAGCGGTTTCAGAAAAACGCGGCTTCAAAGAGGAAGACTTTGCCAATCTCCATCCCGGCGGAAAGCTCGGCAAACGGCTGGCACGCGTCGAATCGCTGATGCACTCAGGAGATGCCGTTCCGCGTGTTACGGCGCAAACGAAGATGCCGGATGTGATCTACGAGATGTCGCGCAAGAAGCTGGGAATGACCACGGTCGTGGCAGGAGATCGTTTGCTCGGAGTGATTAGCGACGGTGACCTGCGGCGTTTGCTTGAGCAGCGCGGCAAGGATGCGCTCGATCTCACCGCAGGGGATTGCATGACGCGGAATCCGAAGACCATCCACGCGCAGGAATTCGCCGCCACCGCTCTGGCGCACATGGAGGAGATGAAGATCACTTCGCTTGTTGTGGTCGATCAGGACGCGGATGACAATGACGAACACCGATTACTGGGCATTGTGCATCTGCACGATCTGTGGGGAACGGAGATGATGTAGAACAAGTCTTGGATCGCTTGTAGCAGCTTCAGCCGCGAGCCAGTTGTCGTGCCCGCCTCCATTTTCGGATCTTCCCCAACAAAACCAGAGGCCAAACCGCGTACCAGTATTTTGTTCGTAGAAAATTGGTCGTCAACCTGCCCTTCCAATCTTCCGCGATGTCCTCCTTTTCTCGGTATTCAGGACGAATGCAGGCATCAATGTGGTGACCGAGTTCGTGATACAGAACATTTCCGAGAAGAATTTCGCGAAAGAAAGGAATCCAAAGGCACACCTTTGGAGTGACGTTTCTGAATGTCTTGTCAACGCGGATTTCGATCCATGCAGGCTTGCCTTTCCACGCGTAGTGATAACGACCGTAGATCCGGGATTTGTCGACCTTGCGTTTGCGCGATCGTACTTTACCAACTCTGTCCCTGCGAGAAAGGCCGCCCTCGTTGAGCAGAACTACGCTATCAAGTCCGACCAGATATTTCTTGGGGACGGCTTGCAAAAGAGATCGCGCTACGCGCGCGGCGTCAAAGGGCGCCTTGTAGTCTTGATAGGATTCGATGATACGGGGCTGGGAATCGGCCACCGGAAGAGTTTAACCGCTAAGCGCAATTTCGGGTCTGCAGCTCCTTTAGGAAAAGAGCACCGAATACCGACCACAGAGAATGGCTCACTCTATCTGTTTAGTGGCAGAAACGCTGTAACTTTGGCGGGGGCGGCGTGGGGAATTCGTCAAACTCGCCATCCCAACCAGAACACCCACGCGCGGTGACAGCGCGGATCACGACTTGCTCCATATCGCGGGCTTTCGCTCTCGCTGACGAAATCTGCTCCACCGTGAGCGAGCCGTCGTTATTGAGTTCACCCAGATCGGCATTCGCCGCGGCATAACCAGCATCGGCCGCAATGGAGTACCAGATATAGGCGGTGAAGGGGTCCTTCGCAATGCCGCGTCCCTCCTTCAGCGTTTTGGCGTAGAAATATTGGCCCTGCGGCAATCCTTGATCGGCGGCAATTTTATAGAGCGCCGGGGCTTTGGTGAAATCCTTATCGGCCATCAAACGACCGAGATAGTAAGCGCCGAACGCATTATTCTGATCTGCCGCCAGCTTGAGCCATTTTCGGGCCACGTCAAGATCGCGTAGCACTCCAGTGCCAAGGTAGTAGTGCCGCCCGGCGAGCCAGCCTGCCAGCGGATCGCCTTGTTGCGCAGCTTTGCGATACAGGTCGACAGCCCGGGCCGGATCGCTGGCGACCACGGTTGCAGTTTCGTAGTAGTAACCCAGAGCGATCTGGCTTGGGCCATATCCCAGTTCGGCAGACTGCCGGAAATAGTCGACGCCGAGTGCATCGTTGCGCGAAGGCCCAACGCCGGTAATCGCGTCGATTCCCCGGTCGTACAGAGCCTCGGGAGAAGAACTCTGCGCCAAGACGAGGTTGTTCATCGGCGCGAGAATGGACAGTACGAGAATTGATCTCAGAATCGTTCGACGCATGGTTGAATTTCTATGATCCGTACTTAAACAAGTATAGGAAGAGGGCGTACCGATGTGGAGTTACGAAAGTTCAGCCAATTGGCGACGCTGAAGAGCTGTCCTCAGGAATAGCGTTCCCGCATAAAACCGCCAATCGCCGCATAGGCAGCCGTCAGCGTGGCTTCGTCGGGCAGGAAGACGATACGAAAGTGTTTTGTCCCCGGGCGCTGGCCGAAACCTGAACCATGCACAACCGTCACGTGCTTCTGGCGGATCAGTTCGGTGACAAAGACGTCATCGCCTTCCGGGATGTCGATGCTGGGGTAAGCGTAGAAAGCTCCTCGCGGCGCCACACAACTGACGCGGGCAGTTTCGGCGCACCATTTCATCGTGAGATCGCGGCGGCTGCGCAGCTTCCGCTTTACTTCGACGAGATGATCCTGCGGACCCTCCAGCGCCTGCTTAATCGCATATTGCTCGGGGTGGTTCGCACAGAGTCGCGCACGCAGCAGCTTGTTGACGCCTTCCAGGTACGGCTTGATCACGGAGGCCTCGCCGCTCGCAATACCCCATCCGATGCGCCATCCGGGAGCAAGATAGTTTTTCGATAATCCTCCGAAGGTAACCACCGGGACATCGGGCGCAACCGCCGCCATGGCGACATGAGGGTCGTCGTCAATAATCAGCTTGTCGTAAATCTCATCGGCAAAAATGATCAGGTTGTGGCGGCGCGCCAGCTCGGCAACCTGCTCTAGCATATTTCTTGTGCAAACCGAGCCGGTCGGGTTGTTGGGATTGATCAGAACGATTCCACGCGTCCGCGGGGTAATTTTTTTCTTGATGTCCTCGAGATCGGGCTGCCACCCGTCTTCTTCGTTCAAGTAGTAAGTGTTCAGTCCAATTTCAAGTTTCGCCAGAACGGCCGAGTAGAGCGGATAATCGGGGCAGGGCGTAAGCAGATTGTCGCCTGGATTGAGCAGCGCGGTCAGGCAGATGTCCACCGTCTCGCTGACGCCCGAGGTGACAAAGACATCCTGAATGCTGGTGATTCCCTTGCGGGCCGCCTCACCGCGAATCGCATCGAGAGCCGGCGGAATACCAGAGGAACTCGAATATCCATTCTTGCCCTCGCGCATGGCGCGATAGACGGCTTCAATCATGTGCGCCGGAGTTTCAAAGTCAAAGTTGAGCGGGTCGCCAATGTTCAGAGGCAGAATTTTGTGTCCCTGCCGCGC
>Ga0187859_10000425_pt1 | contig 28578 bp, 21 predicted proteins | sample June2016WEW_10_1_2_FD_133019 | JGI IMG/M metagenome (GOLD analysis project Ga0187859, IMG submission 133019) | Peatland microbial communities from SPRUCE experiment site at the Marcell Experimental Forest, Minnesota, USA - June2016WEW_10_10 | ecosystem: Environmental > Terrestrial > Soil >...
AGCCGTACCGGCTTTCAAGCTATGATGCGGAAGTTCGATATACAGATCAGGTGCTCGGCACATTCCGGAAAGCGCTGATAGCGGGTGGGTGGTGGGACCAGTCGCTGGTGGTTCTGCTGTCGGATCACGGCGAGAGCTTGGGCGACCATGGCGAGGCGAGCCACGGATACTTCATTTATCAGAGCACGCTGGCGGTGCCGCTGATTTTTCATTGGCCGGGCGGGAGCCGGCAATTACATCCGCGGGAGGAGCAACCTGCGGGACTGATCGATGTCGGGCCGACGGTTCTCGATTTTCTGCATCTACCCGCTCCGCCGTCGTTCGAGGGCGCGAGTCTGTTGAGCGGGACTGCGCGGCCGATTTACGCGGAAAGCCTGCACGCCCATGATTCGTTCGGTTGGTCGCCGCTCAGGAGCGTTCGTGCAGGTAACTTCAAATATATCGAGGCTCCCAAGCCGGAGCTTTATAATCTGCGTGAGGACCCGGGGGAGCGGGTCAATATTGTGGACAAGAATCCGGCGGAAGTGCGCCGGCTGCGCGGGGAACTGGGAAAGTTGTTGGCGCAATACAGCACGAAGCAGCCGGCTCCGCCGAGCGGCCTCTCGCCAGAAACCCGTAGGCTGCTCGGTTCGCTCGGCTATCTTGCTCCGGGCCCAGGCGCGAACCTTCAAGGGTTGGGCGCGGATCCCAAAGACCGGCTTCCCGAATTTCAGCTTTACGAGCAGGCCATGGTGTTTTTGTATGAACGACGCTTGAGCGAAGCTTCGGCTGCGTTACGGCAACTTCTAGTTCGAGATCCGCACAACACGCTGGCCAGGCGCGATCTGGGCGACTGTTATCTCGAACAGCACGAATATGCGCAAGCACGGACGAATTTCCAAAAGGTGCTCGCTGCCGCGCCGGATGATTATGTGTCCCAATACGAGCTCGGGATTGCCGATGAACATCTGGGGTCCTGGAAGGAAGCTGAGGAGCATCTCGAAGCGGCCTGTCGGCTCGCTCCGGAAGCCGCGCAGTGCCGGAAGGAGTTGGAGATCGTTCGGGGGAAACTGTCGGGCAAGAATTGAGATTGAAGAGTCAAATAAATCTGAACAGGCGCTCCCACCGTCTTCGATGGAGCCCGGCCGGCTTTGGCTTGGAGATATCTTCGGTAGTCTGATCCACGGAGTCATAGATCAGTAGAGGCTTGCCAATCACATCGCTGGAGCTAATGAAGCCCCAATATCTGCTATCGAACGAGTTGTCGCGATTGTCACCCAAAACGAAATACTTGCCTGTGGGCACGACAACTTCGCCGTTCACCACATGATTCTTGAGCATTTCGCGCGCGGCGTCCGCGACGAAGCGTGCGCCGGCTTCGGGTTCGCTGGGAAGATTGTCGCGGTAGAAATCGGGGTAGTGGTTCTTATGAATCACATAGGGCTCTTCGAGTGCAACACCGTTTCGATAGACGACTGTCTTGGAGATCCTGATGCGGTCTCCAGGAATGCCGGCGATACGCTTGATCATGGTCTGATCTCGATCGATAGGGTAGCTGAAAATAATCAGGTCCCCACGCATCGGGCTCGGTTTTGGGAGGCGTTGTGCCAGAATGCGATCTCCAACCAGAAGCGTGTTTTCCATGCTGCCGTTCGGAATCACAAAGGGTTGAACGAAGATGAGAGGCGCTGTCGTCAGAACTGAAACCGCGATCCATGGCCATGCCCGACCGCGTTCAATCCCTGTGATGGCGAGTGATCTGCCCGCAAGAAGAAATAGGGGAATCATAACCACCAACATCGCTGCGGCCACAACCAAGTCGAGGGGCAGTCTCGCGGAGTTGCCGGACCGGAATAGCACGATCGGTACGACAAGAAGCTGTGCAAATTGGTACAGAGCGAAGCCCCAGGCGCTCCATGCCCGCTTGCGCAGGATGCCGATGCCTGCCATCAGTGGAATCAAAGCAAAAGGAAGGACGATTATCGGTCCTACGAGCGCGGATATTGCGGCGATTCCGGACCACACGAATGCTATTACGCAAGAAACGCGTGCGAGTTTGGGCACTTTTACAGCGGCGCTCATTGCTTGTACACCTTGCCATCCTTCATCACGAACTGCACACTCTCCAGAAGACTGACGTTCTCAAGTGGGTCGCCGGACACGGCGATCACATCCGCATACTTGCCGGGCTTGATGGATCCAAGCTCGTTGCTGCGCCCCAATAGATCCGCAGCTGACGATGTTGCCGATTGAATGGCCTGCATCGGTGTCATCCCGAACTTGACCATCCACGCGAACTGCTTCGCGTTCTGCCCGTAGACGCACACTCCGGCATCGGTGCCGAATGACATCTTGACGCCAGCTTGCACCGCCTTCCGGAAATTCTCACGTTGGATCTGGCCCAGTTCCCGGTCGTGCTCGAGAAAATCTTTCGGCATCTTCCCATTCCGCCCATCTTCCTGGATGCACTCTTCGTCGTAGATATCCATGTCGAGATAAGTGCCATGCTGTTTGGCCAGTGCGATACCCTCGGGGTCGATCATGGTGGCATGTTCCACGGACGCTATGCCGGCGCGGATGGCATTCTTGATTCCCGATGGGGAGTGGGCGTGAGCTTCCACACGCAGGCCGAAATGGCTGGCTTCGTCGACCGCGGCTTCGAGTTCTTCGAGTGTGAACTCCTGGGAATTCGGATTGCTGCCATGCGTCAACACGGCGCCCGAGGAAAGCACCTTGATGTGATCGGCGCCCTGGTGCGCCAGCAAGCGGACTTTCTGCCGAACCTCCCAGGGACTGTTGGCTTCTCCGTAATGGAAATCCCAGGGAAGCTGGATGTCGGGCGAGTAGCCGGTCATCGCGCCTGCGCCGCCTGTGATGGTGATGTAAGCGCCTGCCACAAACATGCGCGGTCCGATGATATCGCCGCGATTGATGGCATCGCGCAGAGCTACATCGTTTAACGCGCGATACACGCCGACATCACGTACGGTGGTGAACCCAGCCTCCAAGGTGACTCGCGCGTTGGGCACCGATTCCAGGACAACGCGGGAGGCGCTTTTCTTGAGTTGAGAAATCGGGTCGCCTTCACCGTGCGCCCCGTCGGCGAGATGGGTGTGGCAATCGATCAAGCCGGGCAGCACGGTCATTCTGGAAAGATCGATGACACTGGCCCCTGCGGGGATCGGGAGACCGGGACCGACGGCTTCCACTTTGTTGGCGCGAATCAGGATCACTTGATCCGTGAGAACGGCGCCGCGATCAGGATCGATCAAGCGGCCGGCCTTGATGGCGATCACTTGCGCGGTGGCCGCTGTGTAGAAAACGAATATCAGGGTTAAGTTGCGCGTAAGGAAATTATATCCGTAAGCAGAGGCGCTGCCGCGCCGATTACGGTCGCGCGCCAGCCTAGCGCGGCCTTCACCACTGAGACATGCGCGCGCGCCTCGGCATTCACTGTCCGCCGGAACTCTGCTTCGGCCGCCGGAATCAACAGGTGTTCGGCTTCGGCTAAACCACCCGCGAGCGCGATACGGTCAGGAAAAAAGATTTGCGAGAGCGAGGCCATCGCGATTCCAAGCGCTCGCCCTGCGGCCGCGAGTTCGGTTATCGCCCGATTGTCGCCCTGGCGCGCGCTCTCCATTACATCCCGAAGTGTCGCGCCGCGTTGCGCTTTTTGAACGATGGTGCGCTCGGAGACCATGACTTCCGCGCAGCCGCGTCCGCCGCAGGGGCATTCGGGACCGTTCGCATCCACTACCACGTGTCCGGCATCGCCGATGCACTCGCCCATGAAGCGGACCAGCGCGCCTCCGAAGATCATTCCGACGCCAAGCCCCGTGCCCGCCACCAGGCACAGGAAACGTTCGGAGCCGCGACCTGCGCCAAAGCGATATTCGCCTAGGCACGAAGCATTCGAATCTACTTCGAGGGCGACTGTTACGCCCAGCGCATCGGCTATCGCGTCGCGCAGTGGGAGCCGCTCCAGCCAATGAAGGTTGGGGTTGTAGCTGAGCCGGTCGCGTGCGGGATTGATGAATCCTGCAACGGCTACTCCAGCGCCTCGAAGGGTTGTCGTGCCTCGGCATCGGCGCGCCGCTTCGCGGATGTTGGCGATCAATGCCACTTGGTCGTGACCAGTGGGGAATGTTTCGATTTCCGCTACGTCTCCGCTATCGCTTACTAGCGCGACTTTGGTGTTGGTGCCGCCGATGTCGACGCCCAGCGCGAACTCGGTCACGGCTTCGCGAAACCGGTTTCGGCGGTTGTCACCAACGTCGCGTAGCGGAAATCGCCGGGATCGATGCCTTTCGATTCCGCCAGACAGCAGGACGCGATTTGAGGGAAAACGATTTCAATCATCGGCTCGAATGGCGATGGAACGCCGCGAGTTTGGCACACGCGCACCTTGCCGCCCATGCCCTCGATATCGCTGGCCAACGCCAGATCGATATCGCGCGTTGGGGCTTGCGATGCAAATACAATAGCGCGGAACTTCTGATCCACTATTTCAACCGGGCCGTGCCGGAAGAGCGCGGCGGATAAGCCGGCGGACGGCGTACGGGCAGCTTCGTTGAAGAGAAGTGCGCCTTCTCGAGCTGAAGCGAGAGATGGGCCGCGTCCCAGCAAGTGGACAACTTCCGCGCCTGCCAGAAATTCGTTCCAGTCGTCGCTTCGGGATTGCTCTTCCTCGATTGTTTTCGCGAGTGCATCCGTTGCGCCGGCGAGAGCCGTCCGCCATTTGTCGTCGGGCTCCTTGAGCACGGCAGCGGCCAGCAACAGCAGCGTGGCCATTGTTCCGGTGTACGTTTGAATGGCCACCATGCGGTCGGGTTCGCTGTTTATAAAGATAGAGTACTTTGTTTCGCGAGCCAGCAGGCTCTCGCGAACATTGGTGACACCGATCGAGGGCGCATTGAAGCGTGGCAGTAGCTTTACGATTTCGATGGTCTCGCCCGAGCGCGATACCAGCACTGCGGCGCCGGGCCGTGGCCACCCAGCTCCGAAATGAAGCCACTCGGATGTCTCCACAACTTCGGCGGGGAAGCCCTGGGAATCCAGATAATAGGCGGCCGGGATGGCCGCTGACATGGAGCTGCCCATGCCCGTGAATACGACACTTCCGGCAGATCGGATGGCTGCGGCAGCGGCGTGCAATTCTTCCGCGCCTTCTCCAAAATGGTAATCCGCAACGCAGCCCAGCGAGAAAGGCTGGTTGCGGATATTGTCGAGCATCACCGAAGACTTCATTTCGCCTGCCCAACTCCGCGCCATCCGTCAATCGGCTTTTTCAATCCGGCGGGATGATAAGGCAACGCAATCTTCGATCCTTTGCCCGCCGACGCGTAGCCCGCGCAGATGATCTCGAGCACCACGCGTCCGTCTTCGCCGGTAGCCTGCGATGTTTCCTTGCCGCGCACGCAACGCGCGAAGTGCCGCATCTCATGCGGGAAACCATAATTCCAAAGCTCGTCGAAAACCGGATAGCTCCAGCCGCTGGTGGACGGCGCTTTCTCGACGGCGTAGCCGTATCCGCGCTCGCTATACGTGGGCAGCGCATTGCCCATATGCAGATTGCCGTAGCTCACGCCCTGATCGCCATAGATTTCGATGCGATCGTCCATTCCGCCGCGCTTGGCCCAACTATTCTCTACCATTCCAACCGCGCCATTGGCGAATTCGATGATGCCGATGGTTTCATCGTCCCCGATGGTTTTATCTTTGTGAACATACGTGCCCATCTGGCAATAAACCGATTCCACTTTCGGACGCCCCAGAAACCAGTAGCAGAACGCGATACCGTGGCAGCCCATATCCATCCACACTCCGCCGCCGGAGCGTTCCACATCCCAGAACCAGGCCGCGTGCGGGCCGAAATGTTTTTCGCTCTGCTTTATCAGATGTACTTTGCCGAACGCGCCCTGGTCCGCCATTTCTTTGGCCTTTACGTATTTCGGCGTGAAGAACAATTCCTCCGCGTACATCAGCAGCACACCTTGCGCGCGGCAGACGTCGATCATCTCGTCGGCCTCCTCCAGCGTCATGCAGAGAGGCTTTTCGCAAACCGCGTGCTTGCCCGAGCGCGCGATGTCACAGGTCATCTGCTTGTGCAGCGAGTTGGGCGCGGTGATGGTAACCATCTCGATATCGCTTTCCTTCAGCATGTCGCGGTAATCCGAGAAAACACGCGGAATGCCGTAACGGGTGGCCAATTCTTGGGCATGCCCCGAGGTGGGCGATGCCACTGCCACTACTTCCGCTTCTTCCGGCATGATCTGAAACGATGCCGCGTGTATATCGGCTTCAAATTGCGATCCGATGATTCCAACCTTCACTCTGCCAGTTGCCATAGCTCCTCTTTCTTGGATTGTTTATGAATTCAGAATGCGCCCGTTGGACCGGTCAACAACGAACACTTTGTTTTCGCGATACGAGCGCACTGATAGATCGATGGTGCTCATTACCTTGTGCCCCAGGTCCGCGGGACAATTGGGCTGCTGCCGGGAGCGGACGCAATCGAAGAAGTTGTCGACGTGTTTCTGATCGCCTTCGTTGCCGACGTTTTCGACCACGATTTCGTCCTTGCCCCACTTCTTGCGGAATTCTTCCTTGAATGGAGTTTCCGGAACCACGCGCGCGAAGTTGGTATCGCGGCCCTGCGGACCTTCCCACTCGTCGCCCAGATGCACCGTGGCGCGGGTTCCACGCAGCAGCAACGTCGGGCCAATTTCGTTCACCTGTGACGATTGCACCAGCATGGAATACTTGCCGGGATAATCGGCGGCAGTGAGAAATGTGTCCGGCACTTCTCGTCCGTCATTGTATACCCACAATCCGCCCATGCCGGAAACGCGCACCGGATGTTCGTTTTCAAGCGCAAGATGGAAAGGCGCCACGATGTGATAATGCAGATCGGTGGCGATGCCTCCGGAATAATCCCAGTACTTCCGGAAGCGGAAGAAGCGGTCGGCATCGAAGGGGCGCTCCGTAGCCGCGCCCAGCCACTGTTTCCAGTCGATGTGGGCGTCACCGGCCGCGTCCGGACCAGCATCGGGCGCGATGTTCCAATTCCAATCGCCGTTCGGATTGTTGCGGCTGTAGGTGCCTTGCACGGCTACTACCTGGCCGAGTGTGCCTGCCTGCACGATTTCGCGGATCTTGTGCCAGCGCGCCCAACTGAGCGCCTGCACGCCAATCTGCATCACGCGTTTCTTTTCGCGCACGGCTGCCGCAACTATGGCAGCCTCCTCCACAGTGTGCGTCATGGGCTTCTCGCAGTAGACATCGATGCCGCGATCGAGCGCAAGGAGGGTGATGTGAGCGTGCCAATGGTCAGGTGTTGCGATCATCACTGCATCGATATCTTTGCGGTCCAAGAGTTCCTGGTGATGCGTGTATTGCTTCGCAGCGTTGGCTTTCGCGGCCGCGCGTGAAAGCCGGGCCTGGTAGACATCGCATAGCGCGACCACGGCAATGTCGTTCTTCTCGCTCGCCCGATGCAGCGCCATTTGGAGCAAGTAGGAGCCGCGCGTGCCAAGGCCGATCAACGCGGTGTTGATGCGATCGTTCGCTCCGAGAATGCGTCCGCGTGTAGCGAGCGCCGCGGAAACACCCGTGACTCCGTGAACGAAGTTACGACGCGTGAGGCCGGTGTGCATAGATCGTCTCCTTCAGAAACCCAATTGTACTAATTTGCGTTCGAGCGTCTGACTCGCCGGCGCCACTGCTAATTGCCTTATAATCAATCGACGGACTGGTGAAGAGCGGGATGGCGTCTAATCGTTTCGCGGCAGTGCTATTGGTTGTGCCTACTGCATTCGGTGCCGAACCTAGTTATTTTCGTGACGTTCGGCCCATCATCCAGCGCCAGTGCCAGGGCTGCCACCAGCCGAATCTGAAATCTTCGAATCTCGACCTCACGTCCTACGAGGGTTTTCGGACGGGCGGCAAACGTGGCCCTGGTCCTTCGACGCTTGTCGCGTATATCACCGGCGAAAGCAAGCCGCAGATGCCGCTGGGCCAGCCGCCGCTTCCCTCGGATCAGATCGAGATGTTTCGCGCGTGGGTCGCAGCCGGAGCCAAGGATGACACGCCGGTGGAAGCGCGTGAAGACCTGTCGATCGACAAGCCGATTGTCTACACGCAACCGCCAGTCATTAACGCCCTGGCTTTTTCGCCCGATGGCAAGAAGCTGGCCGTTTCCGGGAATCGGGAAATCCTGATTCATTCGCTCGACGGCGCGGCACCGCCGCAACGGCTGCCCGGTCTTTCGGATCGGATCCTGTCGCTGGTTTTTTCGAAAGATGGATCGACGCTGGTTGCTGCCGGAGGCACGGCAGCGCGGTTCGGCGAGATTCAAATTTGGGATGTGGCCAGCGGGAAGTTGAGGCGATCGCTGACCGTGACTGGCGACACGATCTTCGGGGCTTCGATATCGCCGGATGCTTCGAGAATCGCGGTGGGATGTACTGATAATTCCGTGCGCATCGTGGATGCGGCCAGCGGTAAAGAACTGTTCAAAATCGGCAATCACGAGAACTGGGTTCTTGGGACCATCTTTGGTGTCGACGGCAAACGCATTGTTTCCGTCGGCCGCGATCGCGCGGCGAAACTCACCGATGCAACCTCGGGCGCGTTTCTGGAAAACGTCAATCTGTTGCGTGGGGAGTTGGCTGCTATCGCGCGTAATCCCACTAAGGACATTGTTGTCATCGGCGGCGACGACCGCGTGCCCTACATATATATGATGGATCGGGCGCAGAACATGAAGATCGCCGACGATAGTACGCTGATTCGCAAGCTGGAACGTCAGGATGGCTCTATCGCTGCGCTGGCATGGTCCGAGGACGGAAAGCATATCGCCGTGGGTGGCGCTTCGCCTGAAGTTACGGTCTACGATGCCGATTCCGGGAAGCGAACAGCTAGTTCCAAAGGGCATCGGGCGGGGATTTACGCTGTTGCGTTTAGTCCGGATGGGGAGACGCTGGCTACTGGTGGATTTGATGGTGAGGTGCGGTTGTATCGCGTGACGACAGGAGAGTTGGTGAAGGAGTTTGTTCCGGTACCGATCACGGAAAACTTGAGGAGTCAGAAATGAAGCACGTCGACACGAGTGTCGACGCTGCAGGCAGGAGTGCCTGCGCCACGTTGTTGTTCCTCTGCCAGGTAGCTTTTGCCGGAGCGCCGGTCATCACAGAATTGCAACCGCGTGGGGCGGAACGCGGGCATCCGTTCACTCTGACTATCATGGGCCGCGATCTGCCTGCGGACGCGCGCATATTTTCTACGCTGCCGGCTTCTTTTACTTTGGTGAAGGCGGATACGCCGGCTATGCCTGGACGCTCCATTGAGTTTTTGGTTGAGCCGAAATCCGACGTTGCACCCGGGATTTATCCCGTCCGCATCGAGTCTCCCAAGGGAATTTCCAACGTGCTGCTGTTTACCGTCGGGACTTTTCCGGAGGTCACGGAAGAAGAATCGCGGCCTTATGCGCGTCCCAATCTGAATGATTCCATCGAGACCGCGGAGCCAATTCAATCTTCTCCAGTTACGGTGAACGGTACGCTGCGCGGGCCGGAGCGCGATATTTTCCGCGTTTACGGGAAAGCCGGCGAGCGGCGCGTGTTCGAGGTGGAAGCGCGGCGATGCGGATCGGCCATCGATCCGGTGTTGCGTATTTTGGATGGCGACGGCAAGCAGCTAGCGATCAGCGACGACGCACCGGGCGCCGGCTTGGATCCGCGGATTGATTTCACGTTCCCGCGCGAGGGTAACTATTATGTCGAGGTCCACGATGCCCGCTTCAGCAAGCAGACGCAGAATTTTTATCGCCTGAAGATGGGTAGCTACGCGTATGCGGACGGCATCTTCCCGTTGGGTGGACGGCGCGGCGAAGCTACTGAGGTGACATTTTTTGGATCGAACCTCAAGACGCCGGTGAAGACTACCGTGGACCTTACTAAGCTCGCGCCTGAGAACCGGCTCACCGCTGTTTCGATGCCGGATTCGCCTGTGCTCCCTATGAATTTCGCCGTTAGCGATCTTCCGGAACTAGTGGGATCCGTTGACGGTCCGCTGCCGGTGCCAAGCGTGATGAATGCGCGATTAATGAAGCCGGGGCAGATCGATCGATACAAAATCGCGGTCGAACCTGAGGAGACGCTGTTGTTTGAACTGCAGGCGCGCGAGTTGGGAACATCGCTGCTTGAAGGGATCATCACGGTGTACGATGCGAGCGGAAAGAAGCTCGACTCGGCCGGCGACAAGCCGCTTCCCGAAGATGTTTTCGCAGTGCAGGGCAGCAGCCGCACCAGCAGTGACCCGTTTCTGAATATCAAAGTGCCGAAAGACGTCCACGAGATCGCCGTGACCGTGGAAGATCTGGCCGAGCGCGGGGGTCCGCTGTATGGATATCGGCTGATCACGCGGAGGGACGCCGAGGATTTCCGGCTGGCGCTCGCCGAGCCTTATGTGAACATTCCGGCGGGCGGCACTGCCTTGCTCAACGTAGTGGTTGATCGGCGCGGCTACGATGGGCCCATACAAATCACGATTCCGGATTTGCCCAAAGGAATCCAGATTGATGGCGGATTGATCCCGCGAGAGTATGTCGTCAACAACAACCGCACCTACAATCGCGAAGGCATTCTGACGCTGACCGCTGCTCCCGGTGCGGAGTTGTCCGCGCGGCAACTTGTGGTTTGGGGCGAAGGAGAACTTGCGAGTGGGGCGCCTATCCGGCGGCGCGCGCGCAGCCCCGGCATGCTGGTGGGTGTGGCTGGCGCTACGGCGCAGGGCGTGGTGGATCGCCAGCGTCCGGTCTCCGCTCCCTGGCTCAACTTCGATCTTCCGGCTGCGATTTCCGAGCCTCCGCCGGCCACGCTCGAAGTGAAACAGACCGGGCTCAAACAAATGGAAGAAGGCGGCCGCTATGAATTCGCCTATACGTGGAATTTGCGGGCTGGCACTCCTCCTAAAGACGTGGATGTGGAAATTGTAGGCGCGCGCGATATCCGAATCACGGATATGAAGCAGTCGGAGAAAGGCGGTACCTTCATTGTTAATACGACCAAGGCTACCGATCCGGCTCGATACGATCTATATATTAATGGCATGCTGAAGACAGACAGCGGCGAGGAACGGATCGTTTCCCGGCCGATTGTATTTGAAGTTACCGGAGGGGGCGCCCCTTGAGAGATCAAACCATGAAATTTTCGATTACGCTGGTGGCTGCTACGTCGCTGTTCGGCGCCGCCGACGCTCCAAAAGTGAATTTCGTTCGCGATGTCGCGCCCGTTCTCAACAAAGCCGGCTGCATGTCCGGGACCTGTCACGGCGCGGCCAAAGGCAAGAACGGGTTTAAGCTCTCTCTGCGCGGTTACGATCCGCAATTCGATTACGAAGCGCTGCTCTACGACTTGGGCGGCCGTAGGTTCAATCGCGCCGATCCGGGCCGCAGTTTGATGCTTACTAAGCCTACCCAGCAGGTTGCGCATGGAGGCGGGCTGCGCTTCGAAATCAATTCGGATTACTACAAGATCATCTATAACTGGATCGCGCAGGGTGTCCCGTACGGCGATCCGGCGAAAGATTCGGTGAAGAGCCTGGACGTGGAGCCGAAAGAAATCTTCATGGATAAACCGGGTGGAACGACGACGGTAAAAATCGTTGCCACGTTCAACGACGGCGGCACGCGCGATGTTACGAGGGAAGCGAATATCGATAGCAACATTCCCGATGTAGCGGCAGTGGGCGATAAGGCTGATATTAAAGGCGCGCGCATTGGAGAGGCGACACTGCTGGTGCGCTATCAGGGTAAATTCACTTCTGTTCCGGTGACGATTCTCAATCCAACGCCCGGCTTTACGTGGAAGCAGCTTCCGCAGAACAATTACATCGATCAGTTGATTGACGCGAAACTGCAGCGTTTGAAGATTCAGCCCTCCGGATTGGTGGACGATGCCGGATTTCTGCGGCGCGTGTCGCTGGATCTCACCGGCCAGTTGCCGGGCCCCAATGAGATTCGCGCTTTTGTAGCCGACACAACGCCGGCTAAAGTGAAACGCGAGCGTCTGATCGATAAGCTCATCGGGAGTCCCGCGTTCGTCGATCATTGGACGCTGAAGTGGGGCGATCTGCTGCAGGCCAATCGCAAGTATCTCGGCGAGAAGGGCGTGTACGAATTCGACGAGTGGATTCGTGAATCGTTCGCCTCGAACAAGCCGTACGACAAAATGGTGCGCGAGATTCTTTCATCGAGCGGCAGCTCCAATCAGAATCCGGCTGCGAATTTCTTCCGGGTGACGCGCGATCCCAAGCCCACTATGGAAAAGACCACGCAAGTTTTCCTGGGCGTCCGCATGGTGTGCGCGCAGTGCCACGATCATCCGTTCGAGCGCTGGACGCAGAATCAGTATTACGAGATGTCGGCATTTTACTCGGCGCTCGGAATCCGGCCTGGCTATGAAGTTGGTGAAGAGATCATTTACAACCAGCGCGCCGATTTCGACATGAAGCATCCCAAGGATGGGCGCGTGATGAATCCGGCGTTCATCGTGCCCGCGTCTTACGGAAGTTCGGGGCCCGTTCCGACGGATTCTCATCGGCGCATGGCCCTGGCGGAATGGGTGACATCGAAGGACAATCCCTTCTTTGCGAAATCGACCGTCAATCGGGTGTGGAGTTACTTTTTCGGCCGCGGAATCATCGAGCCAGTGGATGACATTCGCGCCTCGAATCCACCCAGTAATCCTGCTTTGTTGGACGCACTCACCAAGGACTTCTTGGATCACAACTTCGATCTTCGGCAGCTCATGCGGACTATCGCCAATTCGCGAACTTATCAGGCCAACATGACGGCGAATGAATGGAACGCTGGGGATGGCGATAATTTTTCGCATGCGGTTCCACGCCGTCTGGCCGCGGAAGAATTGCTGGACGCGCTTACGCTGGCTACGGGTGTGCGGCCCAACCTTCCGGAAGTCCCGCCGGATACGCGCGCTGAGCAGTTGCCCGACCCGCATGTCGGCAAGGATGGTTTTCTGGATTTGTTCGGACGCCCGTCGCGCGAATCGTCCTGCGAGTGCGAGCGGCGCAGCGATATCAGCCTTCCGCAAGCGTTGAATTTGGTGAATGGCCAAACCATTTCCGATGCCGTAGCGGGCGGCAATGGACGCGTTGCGAAGGCTATCCTGAGCGGCAAATCGGACCGCGATTTGATTGACGAATTGTATCTGGCAACATTCAGCCGGCCGCCGACACTGGCCGAAGCAGAGCTTGGAATGAAATATCTCAGCTCCGGATCGCGCGGCCGGGCTGCGCTGGCGCAGGACCTGCTGTGGGCGCTGGTGAACAGCAAGCCGTTCTTGTACAACTACTGAGGAGGATTCCATGCTTGTCATTCCTGGACACCGCTGCTACACCTGCGAAGGACCCACGCGGCGGGAGTTGCTGCGCGCAGGGTCTATCGGCCTCTTCGGTTTGAATCTGGCGCAGTTTCTTTCCTGGCAGGGCGCTGCGAAGGGAGCAAGCAAATTGGAGGGCTCGCGCGGTTTCGGCAGCGCGAAATCGGTGATCATGGTCTTCCTGCAGGGCGGACCGAGTCACATTGACATCTGGGATCCCAAGCCCGAGGCGCCCCTCAACATTCGCGGCGAGTTCAAACCCATCAAGACCAAAATTCCTGGCACGAATATCAGCGAAACCATGCCGATGATGGCGGACGCTATCAGCAAAGCGACACTGATTCGTTCCATGAGCTACACGCCCAACGGGCTTTTCAATCACACTGCGGCAATTTATCAAATGTTGACCGGCTATCCGCCGGATCGCGTTTCGCCGTCCGGGCAGCTGGAGCCTCCCAGTCCCGCGGATTTTCCGACCGCAGGCAGCCACGTTTCGAAATTGAAGCCACCGACCGAAGCTGTGCTGCCATTTGTGGAGCTGCCGCGCCCACTGCAGGAATCCGGCGTGATCGGAAAAGGCGGGGCTGCTGGATTTCTCGGCAAGGCCTACGATCCATACCGGATGTATCAGGATCCGGCCAAGCCGCTTCAGATCGATGATCTTTCGTTGCGCAAAGACATTGGCGCCGATCGCCTGAAAGATCGTTTCGAGCTGCTCAAGGGCATCAATGGTTCGATGCCGGATCTAGAGAAAGCGCTCCATTCGCAGGCGATTGATGAATATTATGGGAAGGCGTTCGATCTGGTGCTGTCAGGGAAGGCGCGCGACGCGTTTGACTTGTCCAAGGAATCCGACAAGATGCGCGAGCGCTATGGGATGACTACGTTCGGTCAAGGGATGCTGCTCTCGCGCCGGTTGATCGAAGCCGGCACGCGCTTCGTCCAGATGAATTGGCCTGCGGTGGCGAATGGCAATCCCGAAATCGATGCCTGGGACACGCATGCGGCGAATTTCGGACCGCTCAAGAATCTGCATTGTCCGAAGCTGGATCGCGGACTTTCGGCGCTGCTCGAGGATATGGACGATCGCGGATTGTTGAAGGAGACGCTGGTAGTCGCGGTGGGCGAATTTGGACGCTCGCCTCGCGTGGGCGTGAGCACGTCCGGGAATTCCAATGCGCCGGATGGACGCGATCATTGGCCATACTGCTATAGCGCCGTGGTAGCGGGTTGCGGAATCGCTCGGGGCGCACAGTACGGCGAATCGGACCAGACGGCGTCATCGCCCAAGGACAAGCCGGTGCATCCGAATGATCTGCTGGCGACAACTTATTACGCGCTGGGCATTGATCCGGATATGCAGGTTTTGAATCACCTGAATCAGCCGCGCGAGTTGGTTAAAGGCAAGGTGGTTACGGAGCTTTGGGCATAGAGGGGCGCCGACGGGTCCCTGAGAGAATCGGCAGCCACGTTGTAGGACAGCCCCGGGCTGAATGGTGCTAGCACCGGCGGAGTTGGGCACAAAAAAGGAGCCCAAGCCGCCAATTGGCCGTGATCCGATGTCTGCCTGATGTGACCTCCGCCTGATCGCTGAAAGTTCCTAACTGATCGAAGAGCCTGTGGCGCAGCGACAATCCGTGATATGATCAGCGCCTAGCTGATCAAGGGGAATGCCGTCAGTGTAGATCGGCGGTACAAGAGTGTGTCCCCCCAGAGATGCGCAAGCCCGGCATCAAAGCCCTGGATATCAGACAGCCACCTACATAAAACTCTAACGAGCTTGGACTGAAAGGAAAAAGGAGAAACGAATGCGAAACATTTCGACGAAGCTCATTCTTGGTATGGCGATCGCAGCCATAGGAGCATTTGCAGCTGACAATTCCCTCGGGACGTGGAAACTGAACATGGAGAAATCGAAATTCAGTCCCGCGGCTCCTGTCAAGAGCCTCACTACCACAAGGGAAGCATCTGATGGCGGGGTGAAAATAACTAGTAGCGGAGAACGGGCTGACGGAAGCCCGGTCAACGCCAGTTACACCGCAAAGTACGATGGAAAGGAATATCCCGTGACCGGGTCCCTATATGACACCATCGCCATCAAGCAGGTAAACGCGAACACATTCACTTTCACGCAGAAGAAGAATGGTGGAAAGTACAACGTCTCAGGCCGCAGCGTAGTCTCGAAAGACGGAAAGACGACCACCAGCACACTCAAGGGTACTAATGCTGAAGGGAAGGCGTACCACGCCACGATGGTGTACGAAAAGCAGTAAATGATTGACCCGGCGACCGCGCCGGAAGCGATTCGTCGGAAGGGTCCAGCAGGGCCGGCCTACGTGGGGTGCCCCCGTTGACCCACGAGCACGTCCTGCGCTATCTGGCACGCTACTGACGACAAGTCTGGGTTCACTCTGCTCGCCAGGAACCCTGGTAAAATCCCACCGGGCTACGAGCGAGCATTCCAAAAAGCCTCTATGGATTCGACCGGGAGCATGTTTCCGTTGGTGATCTGCCAGCCGGCTGTGCCCAAATAGGTGAGCGAGACCGGTTGCGCGCGGAGCGCAATCGCCAGCAGAACAATTACAGAAAATCGCATGCCGGGTTTTGACATAAAGGGCAGCCCGACTGAGTGCGCGGGTCACTTTGGTGGCGCAGTTTCCTTGAGTGTCGCGTTAGACCGCGCCTGCAATGCCATCCCGACCAAGGTTGCGATTAGGATCGCGGGGTAGAGTTGTCCGATCAGCGCTTCTGCCGTGGTCAGCGATCGCGCAACGCGATGGACCGGATATGCGTCCCCGTAGGACACCGTGGTGAGGGTTTCAAAGCTGAAATAAATCAAACGGCCTGGTTCGCCGGTGGAAACTCCCACGGCGAGCGGGGTCTGGAAATGGATGGCGTCCGGAATCATCTCCAGGAGCAGTTTGTAACCGAACGCCCAAGTCACGCCGATTAGCAGGTAGGCGGCAATGCCGCCCATGACCCGGTGTACGGAAACGGGGCCAGGTAGGAGGAACGTCTGCTTCAGGGTCATGAAGACGAGTATGGCCATGGAAAACACCTTGAGGGCAGTGTCCCAGCCTCTGGGGCTGAACGAGGGGTTGAATTCGACGATCAGGTCCGCCGTGAATTCCAGAATTGTGAGCGCAATGATGAGAGACATCAGCATCCGCTTCTCGACCGTCGCAATTGCGCCGGAGAAGAGCATGAGCGCGAAAATGAGGTCTATTGCAATTCGTCCAGTGCGCGATTCGCCGGCCATCGGAACGAAAATGGTCATAAGCACCAGAAATGCGAGGAAGAAGCTGAGATGTCGATCCTCACGCCAGAAATCGGGCAACTGCCGCTCTATCTCAGCCATTTAATTGTCTCCTCCAGCATGTCATCTGCCTCGCTGACTGCATTCGTCGTGCAGTTTACCAGACCGGCGTGAAGACGCTGGTACCGGGTGCTATTACGCGAGCGGCTACTTCGAGCCACTGAAGCCGCCACGCCCAGAATCGCGAAGCGCGATCTTTCTCACGAGCCAACTCTTCGACGGGATGCCTTCGATCACAAATACTGACGAGCACACCATCTTGGACGAGAGCCATAGAGATGCACAACCGTATTCTGCTCGCGATGCCGCTTGCTATCATCCTGGTGGGCTCGCCCAGGGCGGCGCATATTTGATCCGACTCCGCTGGCAACCTGGGTTGTCGCCGGTCCGCTTGCAATAGGCGTGAGATAGGAAGGGCAGGGTGGATCAGTTCTGGGTCGTTAACGCTGGTCGTCGACAGGCCTCAGTCTGGTTTTCGTGCTAAGGGCGGCTGGAAATCTGCGGTCGTTCGGCTTCTTTAAGACCGTTAAGGGCACGCCCTTCGCCCAGTGGGACATTTGGCTGTATTTGCCGCTGTGCCTGCTGCTGGCACTGCTTGCGGCCGGATTGGCCCGGTTGACCCGCGAGCGGTAAAGTGCGAATGTCAAGCTGCGGCTCGCTCGGTAAGCGCATATCATAGGATCGAGCGCATAGGATCGAGCGATGTTCCGTAGTCTGAGTCTAGGAGTTGTGTTTATGGCGTCCGCGCTCTCACAGGCACATCCACCGCAAATTCTCGAGGTCGCTCGCGAATATCTCAAGCCGGGCGCCGTCCAGGCGGTCCATAAGATCGAAGTGGACGCGGCGCAGATTTGCATCCGGTTGAAGTTCCCCCACCGCTACCTGGTACTCGAGTCGCTCACCGGGCCGAAGGAGTTTTGGTATCTCAACGCGTTCGATTCGCAGGCGGAGATGAATGAGGTTAGCAGGGAGTACGAGGGAAACAAAGCCTTGACATCGGCGTTGGCGGAGAACCTCAAACGGAAAGCGCCTTATCTGGCGGCGGAATCGACGAACGTTTTCTTGAATTACCGCCCGGAGTTGAGCGGGGAAACTTGGTGGGTGATGGGTCACGGGCGCTTCCTAGTCACCAATTGGACGAAAGGGTCGGCCGGCCCGGGTGGCACGGTGTTCGAGGGGCCTGACGGCAATCGACTCGTGATTCGCGCGGTGCGAACGCGGGCTGAGGCGGAATCGATGGCGGCGGCCGCAGGGGCAGGCACCCATGTTTTTGCGATCCACCCGGAGTTGGGGTGGCCGGACGAGGAGTGGGTCACCTCCGATCCAGAGTTCTGGCGTGTGCGGCTGAGGTAGGCTTTTTATTGCTAACGAGACGTGTTGAAACACTTCTTAGCAGGGGCCGGCAACGTGTGAATCCAACGATGCAAGGGAGGGCCGGGTTGCCGCGCATCAGGTCGGCCTGCCGCGCCGAAGGCCGATCACGAGGAGATTCTGCAATTGCTGGGTAAGCGATCAATGCAAGCCGTCGGCAATCCACAGGCTGGATATGCCGCGTCCAAAGGTGTAGAGACGGTTCTTGCCGTCGGGAGTGATCATCGAAAACCAGATCCCGCGCAATCCCCCGGGTTCGGGATCCTCGCGCCAAAGCGTGCGGCTCCCCGTTTCGATATCGAAGCGGTCCGTGCGCAGGGCGGCTCGGGTGGCCGTGTGAACGAAAACTGCTTTATTATCCGCGGTCCACGACATCACGTTGTCGTCCGCCGAAAGATTTGCAATCGGTTTGGCGGCTCCGCCGGACAGATGCCTGACCCACCACTTGCCGTCCGAATCGAGTGTGTAGTAGTGGTCGTCATCAGGAGCGATATCAAGCCACATAGATCCGGGCGACGGGACGGCCGCGCCCGACAACGGCTTTGGATTTCCTCCGTCCAGGCTTCCGATAAACCAGACCGTCGTGCCGTTCCGCGTGCCTTCGAAGAGAAATCGCTTGGAATCGTGCAGCCACGCGGCGTGCGTTGGAAGCTCCACTCCGTCCGCTCGCAGTGTATATTCTTCACCGGGTCCGGTTGGAACATAAACAGTCTGAGACACGCCGTTGTTCTCGCGCGAAACGGCAATCCATTTGCCGTCCGGGGAAAGGCTGTGCAAGTAGGGCTTCCCGTTTTCGAAGCGCACGGGCAAGTGGTCGCGTGTGAAGCGCACAAAAAACTCGTGACGGCTGGAAGTGAAATCGAACAGGGCTACGGCAGCGCCGTCCTCAGAGAGGGCGAACGAGTAAGCATTCAGCCAGGAAAGGTCGCTGGGCGGAGCGCCGTCGTGATACAGCAACACTCGCCGGAAGGATGTTCGCTCCGTCAAAAGTGCCTTGCCGCTGGGCGAAACGTCGAGCAATGCTACGAAGCCGGGATAACGCGCCAGCAGGCGGTGCGTGCCATTCAAGCCGGCGGCGTAAATGGCCCCCAGCTCATTCGTTTCGAAAGACGTGTACCAGACTTCTCGTCCGTCCGGCCTCCAAAGAACCGGAAATGCCGTGAGTTCCCTTCCGGCAACGCGTCCCAGTCGGGTAACTTTGCCGGACCGGTTCGCCAGATTCAAGAACCACTGATTAACTTTGCCGGTGTCTTGGGCTACAAATGCGACGCTTGAGCCATCCGGCGAAACGCGGCATGAAAAAATCGGTCCCGTGCTTTCGAATAACGCGTGACCGATAGGATATTCGAGACGCTGCTTGTCGCCAACGCGGCGAACAATGGCAAGCTCGGAGCCATCGGGCGCCCACTGCGCGCAGAAGACCCGATCCAGCACCTGGCGCGGCGCGCCGCCCGCCAAAGAAAGACGCAGCAGCGTGCCCCCTAGGTCTCCTGAGGAGGTAAGGATGGCCAGCTCGCCGCGGCTGGATATGGCCTCCACCTGGCCCCCACTCGGGATGCTCAGCTCCCGCGTGCCGCCGGCATTGTCGATCAAGTAGGTGTGTCGCTCACCGTCTGTGGGAGTAAATGTGTACAACGTCTGCTCACCATAGAAATAAGCACTTCCGACATTGCCTTCCGAAGTGACCACGGGGACATAGATCGGCTGGCTGGATACCGGGCGAGCACTGAACCACGTCCTGGCGGCGAAGAGCGCCGCGATCAAAAATAAAAGGCCTCCAGCCACTGACCAGCGGCGGGAGGGGGTGGCGCGAGGTTCGACTACTCCAGGTGGCGGGGGCCAACTGGTGCCCGAGATCGCCTGCATGGCGAAACCAAGATCGGCCACCGATTGAAAACGACGCGCGGGTTCCTTCTCAAGGCAGCGCCGCACAATGCGATCGAGCGCCGGTGCGACTTGTGCTTCGATATCGCGAGGATCGTCCTTCAAAATAGAATGCATCACCTCGACCGGCGATGCTCCGGTAAATGGCCGCTGGCCGGCCAGCATTTCATAGACGATGACGCCTGCGCTGAAAATATCGGAGCGCGTATCCACTATGCGGCCGCGCACCTGTTCGGGTGACATGTAGCCGACGGTGCCTATCATATCGCCCGGATTGGTGACGAGTGGTTCGGTGGGAGAATCTTCCCTCTCGTCTCCCGATGCTGAAACCGCTTGCATTGCCAGGCCGAAGTCCAGAATTTTCACGCGGCCTTCGCGCGTCAGCATCACGTTTTCCGGTTTCAGATCCCGATGCACGATACCGGCGGCGTGCGCGGCCGCGAGACCTTCGGCGATTTGCGTGGCGATCTCGACCACCCGCCGAGCCGGCATGGGACCCTGCGCGATGGCGTGGCGCAGCGACTCTCCATCCACGAGCTCCGATACAATATACGCGATGTCGCCCTCGCGGCCCACATCATAGACCGAAATGATGTTGGGATGATTCAGCGCACTGGCGGCTCGCGCCTCACGTTCGAAGCGTATGGCGCGGCGAGGTTCGCGCGAGACATCTTCAGGCAGGATCTTCAACGCCACATCGCGGCCGAGCCGCGCGTCGCGCGCGCGGAAGACTTCGCCCATGCCGCCGGCGCCGATCTGCGCAAGGATCTGATAGGGGCCCAGTTTGGAGCCGGCCGGGAGCGGCATAGTATGCGACAAGCTTAGCAGTCCGGGGGCTGGCCATCATCAGAGCGCTTGCTCGAATCGGAATGGTTTGCTACACCGCAGTTAAGATCCCCTGGCGGCATCCACCCACAAAATGCAACGTTATAATGGCCGGCCGGGCCCACAAGAAGGCGCGTACGCCAGTATTCAGAAGAACTGCGCACAGCTTGTGCGCAGTTTCTTCCGCCGTTACTTTCTACCAGAGGGATGAAGGGGGATGTAATGAAAAAGGTGGGATGGACCCCATGCGCAGCGGTGATCCCAGCCAGCGTGGTGCTTCGCAATCACCGCAAACCCGTCACGCACCAGGCTCGTTCTGTGACGGATCCTCTACCTCGACCGTTTGTCACATCCTGTGGCGAGTCATCACCCACCGCTCGGGTCATATCCTCCGCGGTAGGCGTCTTTCCGGCTTCAATCCGGCACCGCGCCTCAGCCACGGCTCGCTGATTTCCGCCTAAGGCCTTGTTCAGTAGGTGCTCTGCGATCCTATCGGGCTGCGCTGGCGTCAGTGCGATCGACGAACATCCGTGAAGTTGGGCATCGTCAAAATCTACTCACTTTAGGGGCGTCACATGGATCAGGGCGCCGGAGGTGGAGTCTTCCAGCATCCACAGCGAGCCATCGGGGCCTTCTTCCACATCGCGGATACGCTTGCCTATTTTCCAACGCTCGGCGGTTTTGGCGCCGCCCTGGCCGTCAAAGATGATGCGGACGAGCGCCGTCGACGCCAAGCCGCTGACGAAGCCGCTGCCATTCCATTGCGGGAAGGTTTGGGTGCCACGGTAGAACATCAGATTGCCCGGCGCGATCACCGGCACCCAATAGAGCACCGGCTTCGCCAGGTCGGGCCGCGTGTCGGGATGGGGAATTGGCACACCGTTATAGTTTTTGCCGTAGGAGACGAGCGGCCAGCCATAATTCTTGCCTGGCTCGATCAGGTTCAACTCGTCGCCCCCGAACGGGCCATGCTCCACCTCCCATAATTCGCCGGTGGGCGAAAACGCCAGGCCGTAGGGTGTGCGGACGCCGCTGGCCCAGGTTTCAGCGGGCGTCAGGTTGGGGCCGGGAAAGGTATAGGTGCTTACCACTTTCGCGGTCTTGGCGGCTTCAGTGTCACGGGGCGGATCGATCAGGGGAATGGTGGCAGCGCCGGCTTTGCCGAAGTTGGGATTGCCAGGCGCTGGTTTGCCGTCCAGCGTCAGGCGCAGGATCTTGCCCTCGGGCTGGTCTGGATCCTGGGCGGGGGTGAAGCGCTGGCGGTCGCCGACTGAGAGGAACAAATACTTGCCGTTGGGCGAGAAGGCCACCTGCGCGCCTTCCTGTCCGCCCTTACCTTTGGGCATCTGTCGCCACAGCACTTCGAAGTTTTCGAGCTTAGCCGAGGTTACGGTGACATTGGCGGCGGTGACATTGAGCTTGGCGCGCGCTAGCGCCAGGCCTCCGCCATAATCACCCGGCTCGGCATAGGTGAGATAGATACTATGGTCGCTAGCGTAATGTGGCGAGAGGAAGACGCCGTGCATGCCGTTCTGGCCCTGAAAATAGACTGGGGGCGTATTTTCCACCAGGATCTTTTCTCCCTGCTGGGAAACCAGCCGAACGGGCCCGGGCTTTTCGGTGATCAGCATGCGGCCATCGGGAAGGAAGGCCAGCCTCCAGGGCAGTTTAAAGGTTGCCACCGTAGTCATGGTGAAAGGCAGGCTGGCCTCGGGCTTCTGTTCGCCCACATTGACCTGGGCCCGGGCCGCTACCGACGCCATGGTGAGAAGCACCGCCGCTCTCGCCCATTTCAAGCGGCCGAGCGCCTGAAGCTGGGGACTTAGAACTGGGGCCGGTTCCCGCAGGGCCGATCTCACTTCCAGGAACGTGTGCTGTGGTGAGATGGCGCTCCCAAGAACGATTTTCATGCTCTCCTCCAGACAGTATTGTATACACGACAGATGGTACCGAGCATGGCCGAGTTGAGTACGACCCACCGCGACCTGCGGTTTCATCCGTCCACAACGGAACACCCCAGGACTCTCGCGAGCGAACAGATCGCTGCTTTCAATCGCGACGGCTATCTGGCACTGATTCGGATCTTCAGCGAAGTGGAAATCACCGATATCCGCCGTTATTTCGATGACTTGCTCGCTCGGACTCTGGCTCGGGCGGCGAAAGCTATTCCATCACCACCGCGCAACTGCGCTATGGCCGCGTTTACGATCTGTTGACGAATCCTCGCATCGTATCTCTGTTAAGGACTTGCTCGGCGAGAACGAAATCGGCTGGGTTCCCATCTCTTTTCTAAGTTGCCAGGCGACGGAAAGCGGGTCTCCTGGCATCAGGATTCCAGTTATTGGCCGCTTTCGCATTCGAAGACAGTAACCGCGTGGCTTGCCATCGATGATGCCGACGTGGAGAACGCGTGCATGCGATTTATTCCTGGTTCGCACCTTTTAGGGCACCTCACGTATACGCTTAGCGAAAACGATGAAACCAACGTTTTGAATCAAACGGTGACCGGAGCCGAGGAGTTCGGCCAGCCCATCAATGACGAACTTAAGGCGGGAGAGATTTCGATTCTTAGTGGTCGTCAACGGAAAGGACGAGTCCGGTCACTGGGCGAATCCGCGGCGTCCCGAGAGTGACTGATCGCGAGTCTCGGCTGAAGCCGCGTCAGCACTCACGGCACCACACCGGTAGCAGCTTGCGCTTGTCGAGAATCACCAGCGGGCTCATTTCCCCTGCTACCCAGCACCCGCTTGGGTGCAATCCTCGATGTCACCGGCTGCCCGGCCGCCAACCGGCGGTCCACTGTGGCAGGCGTCAACTTGTCCCGGTGAATGTTCGGAAGATTCGTCTGCTCAACGCCCGGCTTGTGCTTCTCAGGCCGATGAACACGGGCACAATCCGTCGAGAGAAAACGGATCGTGTTGAAGCTTGTCAGCACTTCAATAGACCCGGTGAGCTTGAAGAAACTTCGCACATTTTGGCCGGCTGACCGCATATACAGAAAGAAAGCTAATGGGGTTCGTGGTTCCAGCCGCCGGCAAACGGCGCCAGAGGCGCTAATGTACCTGGCGGAGGACGCCCGGCCGATGGCAAGCCAACCCGTGTCGCCAAGGTTATGGGTTATAGATTCGTGAGCTTGATGGAGGCGTGGAGACAAACATGACTTATCACAGAGGTATTGCGTCGGCGATTCACGCCCGACGGAAGGAGCTTGCTCTACCACTGCCACCGCTACGCGCAGTTGTAGTCACGTTGTTTGCACTCGCCTTGCTTGCTCGATTCGCAGCCGCGCAATCGACGACAGTTACTGTCAACGCGACCCAGGGACCATGGCTTCCGAGCCTCAACCCAAGTTTCAACTACGGCGATGGCACCAATGCCGCGCCAACCGCGGTCGACGCATCAAATGGTATTCCTTTTAACCCAGGCGGAACAGTAACCGTCACGTATGTTAGCGGTCTGGTGAACGTGTACCCCGAGGGCGGGTTCACTGCCACGGATGCAAACGGGTACCCCGGAGACGCAACCAACAACACGGTACTTGCGAACGGGAGCTATCCGAGCTACTTCATCAGCTCCAGTTCCTACCCGGTTTACGCGTCGGAGCTGATCGGGGCATTCGCAAACAACGGAGTGATTGTGGGCAATCCGTTTCCCATCGGCGACGGCCCTAAGAGCTTCACCATACCGTCGGGCGCCAACCAGTTGCTGCTGGGCGTCGACGATAACGACTACAGCGACAACACGGGGTCCTGGCAAATCAAGGTTACGTATGCGCCCGCCACGGGATCCACCACCGGGAACCCGGCGTGTTACCAGTTCTCCGGTTCCGGCGCGACGCTCGAGATCGACATCACGTCATTCGTCAGCAAGCAGGATGGTCCAGTCACTTCCAGCGGTTACACCTCGAGGGATACTTTTCAGGGCAATAACAGCCTCACGCTCGGTGGCAGTACGAAAACGTCTATCAGCACCTCGAATACGCCCGATTGTGTAGGCTGCTTGCTGGGCAGCGCAGTGTTCAGCTACGACAGTAGTACAGACCTCACCGTTTTCACGATGACCGTACCTGCCGATGACACACCAGGGGATGGCAATGGATGGTTCGTCACGTTGGGCGGCGCGGGCAATCTGATTCCGAGCGGTGTGCTGCCTCAGTCTCCGAATTTCCCGCCGATCTCGTCGTGGGCTGTTAACTCGCAGATCACCGTGGGCAACGGCGCGAACATAACCAGTTACCCGGTCACCTCCATTACCAGTTGCTCTCTGGGCGGCAATCCACCCAGCTTCACCGCAAGCGGAGTAGTGAACGGCGCAAGTTTCGCCAAAGGCGGAATTGTTCCGGGCGAGATCGCCACGCTATTTGGTTCCAATCTCACCTCCAGCACGGGTATCAACCTGACTTCAGGATTGCCGCTGGTGACCACGTTCTTGAACGTCTCGGTGATGGTCAACGATAAGGCTGCGCCGCTCTTCGCCGTCGATGACGTCAACGGCCAGGAGCAGATCAATTTTCAAGTTCCCTGGGAGGTAGCCAGTGGTCCGACTGCGAACATCGCCGTGACCAACAACGGAACCGCTAGCGTTACCATCTCCGTGCCGGTTCTCGCGGCACAGCCCGGCATTATCAACTACAACACCGCCGCGGGAGATTTCGGAGTGATTCTGCACTCCAATTTTCAGTTGGCGGATTCGGCACATCCTGCGACGACGGACGAGACGGTGCTGATCTATTGCACCGGCCTGGGTGCGGTGTCCTCGCCCCCGGCTGACGGCGTGGCGGCTAATGGACAATCCACAGTGGCTATCCCTAATGTGACGATCGGCGGCGTTAATGCGAAGGTCAGCTTCAGCGGCCTGGCACCTGAGTTCGTCGGTCTCTATCAGGTTAATGCTGTGGTCCCGCCGGGGCTCGCCAGCGGCAATCAGCCGGTGGTGATCACCGTGGGCGGGTCCTCAAGCAATTCGGCGTTGCTGCCTATTCAGTGAGTCTGCGTGATCGCGTCGACCGACACTCAGGCACACGAAAAAGGGCCCCACCCTTGCCCTGATCCGAGGTGTGCCTGACCTCAGCCCAATCGTTGGGATCGACTTGCCGTTTCTCCCGACCAGAGCGCTGAATGTGACGGCCGCCCGGTCAGGAGAAACCAAGTTTGTCGCGTAACCGACCACCAGGCCACAGAGATTGCTTGCGAATCAGTTCTCGCGTCTGTCTGGCTCTCTCGCTCGAAGCTCCTTCGTTAAGCCCGGTCCGATCCCGTCATAGACTAAATCTATGGTCATCTTTGCCATCGCCAAAGAATTTGCACGAGCATCGTGGAGCGTCAGAACCTTACCATGCGTATGCAAATGCGAATGGAATCCCCGCGCATCTCAATACGGTGGACTTTGTGAACCAGCCGGCCGTGATATCAGCGAGCGTCGAGTTGCGATCCAAAAACCCAGGAAATGTTTCGGTGGTATCCGCATCTAACTCCCAGAGGGAAATTGGATGGAAAAGCCACGAACCATCAAACTCTCGTTCCTCCGGCATGACGGCGGACGCGACGGGACGGAATTGGAAAACTGTACACTCAGCGAAGCGCGTGTCCTGGTCTGCCGTGCCCTCCGGAACGCTGACGGGGTCTACACCGGAGCGGACATCTGCATCGGGAGTGCCTACACCGAAACGATTCCCATAACGGCGGCACAGCTACAGTTGGCGTCTGCCTAGGAAGTACCGTTTACCTACGTTTGTTTTCTTTCCGCTTCGCCCAATACGCTTTCATTCGTTGCGCTTGGGCCTTCCCTGCCGCAGCCGCTTCACCGGCCTGGTTTTCCTCGGACGTTCTCGGCGTTTCGTGCCCGTTCCACCGAGGGCCTCGATGGGCCGGTTCAGTTTGTCGCGTTGCTTCTGCTCCCGGGATCGTCGAACTACGCCGACATTGCCCCAGGTACTCTAAATCGCTCGGTTCTTCGAAGCTGTGTCGGCACAGGAACGGCCCGTTCTTCAAGGTCACGACGGAAAATCAGCACGGGGATTTCTTGGCAGGTTCCCTGTACCATTCCGACGGTATCCGGCGAGGAATCTGTGCAAAGGACCACGGACCCCTGCAAGAGTTCCATAAGCCGGGTGTGCCCCGTTTCGCCGGTGACGACGGTGATTGGTTCAGTTAGACGGTAGGCTAAATCCATAAACGACACTCTCTGCTTCGGCGATATTAGCACGCAAGTAGGAAAAATACGACCTGGCCGTTTGGCCATAGAACAAAAGACGAACGCGGCCGTGGGCATGTTCACCGTCTCGAGAAATAGAATGGGCGGCTCTTTGTCACAATCTCGGCAAGACTGTTGGCCCGCCGCCCGGAAAGGTAATCGCAATCTCGTCCTGCTTGTAACAGACAGAGCCAGCACTGAGTAGCGCTGATAGATTGGCAACCGCTTCACATGAAACTCCAGCGCCAAGGGCGTCGAGAACACGGGCCGCGTGCGGGCGACTCAGTTCCTTCGAGTGGCCTAACCGCGCTTCCGCGCTAACCACATAGCGCCCAGGCCGAAACCAAGGAACCGCAGCGTGAACGGCTCAGGGACGGCGTTCTCCGCGACCAGTTGCTCGGGTGTCATGATCTCGACAGACACGTCGCCGTTTACCGCCACGTCTTCATTGAACTGAAACCCCAGTGGTTCTGCACTCGGATTGACGAAGACATTCTCGACGGTGAACACAACTTGACCGGCTCCCGGTGGATTAAACGGCACCCCCACGAAGTCAACCACGTTGCTGGGGCCGAATGTACCTGTCGTCATGTTCACGCCGTCAGTCAAGATCCATCCGCCAGTGTTGAGTATCGGCACGTTCATAAAGGCGGTGAAATTTTCCTCAGGTATGGCTTGGTGGGGTAGTGTCGGTATCCCGCCGGTACAAGTCAGGGTATAGTCGCCAACTGCCCCTGAGATGCTGGACGGGTTGAAAATAGGGACCGAGGCCGCGCCTTGGTTGCACGTAACTACTTCTGCGCTCATCACGGGGACGAAGGCCAATAGTATCCACGGGGAGTTCAGTTTCATAAGGGCAAACTCCTATCAGCCATTTTGGCTTGCACGCTTGGATTAGTATACAGTACCAGCCTCGCGGCCGATGGAGGTCGCTGCCACCGGCTCATCCCCGATCTGCTGTCCCAGTTCTACCAGCCTGCGACGAACTTTCCTTCTAAGATGCGTACGACGATCATTCCCGTTATTTGAACGGTCCTGTTCGTCGGAGAACCTCTAGCCCGTCACCGGTGTGACGCATCGTAGCTGACATCGTACGCGAACTATATCTCAGCGCCGTTCGTAAAATGAATCTTCCGCACTTTCGGTGCAATGGTGACAGGCTAAAATGGCTCAAAACAATTTGCCTCTAAGCTAATGTTGTAATGGAGACTCCCCCGAGCCATTCGCAAACCATTTGTTCAAGCGGTCGGAGAAGTCCGTGCTTGCGGTTCGGCCGCTTGGCGACGGCGTCGTCCGCTTATTAGATAAATGGCGGCGCGCAGTTCGAGCAATGGATCTCCAGACGGCTCGATTCCGTCGACGCGAGGAATAGGGTCGAAGATGATCCGGCGGTGCTCTTCGTCATCGGGAGCTTTCGCCGTGAGCGCAATTGTGCCGAAGTGAACCGCCGGCCGGTCGGCTGGCCAGTGAATTGTTGCATCATCCACGATGTCGCCGTCACTTGCGATCTGTACGTGGATCTTGAATCGAATCGAGCCGGCCGCGATGCGCTGTGTTAATTCGTCAAACAGGTAGTTCTCGGACTTGGACTTTGCGCTCGCATCATCGAGA
>Ga0187859_10000435_pt1 | contig 28222 bp, 22 predicted proteins | sample June2016WEW_10_1_2_FD_133019 | JGI IMG/M metagenome (GOLD analysis project Ga0187859, IMG submission 133019) | Peatland microbial communities from SPRUCE experiment site at the Marcell Experimental Forest, Minnesota, USA - June2016WEW_10_10 | ecosystem: Environmental > Terrestrial > Soil >...
AGCGTGACGGCAAGTGGGAGAATCCCAAAGCGAGTGAGCTGGTGCCTGGCGACGTCGTTCGTCTCAGGCTGGGCGATATTGTCCCGGCAGATGCGCGCCTGCTGGATGGCGACTCGATCGAGGTGGATCAGTCGGCATTGACCGGTGAGTCATTGCCCGTTACCGCCAAACCAGGCGGCGCAGTCTACTCGGGGTCCATCATCCGTCAGGGCGAAATAGACGCTATTGTCTATGGCACCGGCACGAACACCTACTTCGGCAAGACCGCGCAAATGGTTCAGTCTGCACACACTGTCAGTCACTTCCAGAAGGCAGTGATGAAGATCGGCGACTACCTGATCATCCTGGCAGTGGCGCTGGTCGCGCTGATTCTTGTCTTCGCCCTCTTCCGCGGCGACAAGGTCCTTACCACGCTGGAATTCTGCCTGGTGCTTCTGGTCGCTGCAATCCCCGTCGCCATGCCGACTGTGCTGTCGGTGACCATGGCCGTGGGTGCGCGGCTACTGGCGAAGAAGGAAGCGATTGTAACGCGCCTGTCGGCCATCGAGGAGCTGGCTGGAGTAGATGTCCTTTGCTCGGACAAGACCGGAACACTCACGCAGAACAAACTAACTCTGGGCGATCCGTTCACGGTGGACGGCATTACCCCCGACAAGGTAATTCTCTGGGCAGCGCTCGCGTCCCGCGCAGAAGACAAGGACACCATCGACCTTGCCGTCATCGGAGGTGTGAAGGATGACAAGGAACTGAAGAGCTGCAAGGTGCTGCACTTCATGCCGTTCGATCCTGTCCACAAACGCACGGAAGCTACCGTCAAAGGAGCGGACGGGAAGCAATTCTTTGTGGCCAAAGGTGCTCCTCAGGTAATTCTTCAAATGGCGACCAACGCCGGCGAAGTCAAGCCTGCCGTGGAGAAAACCATTCTTGACTTTGCTGGACGCGGCTTTCGATCACTGGGAGTTGCCAGGGCCGATGAGGAAGGCAAGTGGAAGTTTGTTGGCATGTTGCCGCTGTTTGATCCGCCGCGCGAGCAGGCCAAAACAACCATCGCAAGCGCCGTCCAGATGGGCGTGAAGATCAAGATGGTAACTGGCGATCAAATTGCCATTGCGCGGGAAACCTCGAAACAACTCGGATTAGGTTCGAACATCCTGGATGCAAGCTCACTGGGCGACCTCAAGAAGGATGCGTCGCCGGAGCAGGCCAAGGCCATTGAAGACGCGGATGGCTTCGCTCAGGTCTTCCCCGAACACAAGTTTTACATCATTGATGTGCTGCAGAAACATGGCCATATCGTCGGCATGACCGGGGACGGGGTCAATGATGCGCCGGCACTAAAGAAGGCCGACTGCGGCATCGCTGTATCCGGCGCGACAGATGCAGCTCGAGCCGCAGCGTCCATCGTGCTCCTTGCATCCGGCTTGTCGGTGATTATCGACGCGATCAAGGAGAGCCGGCGTATCTTCCAGCGGATGAACAGCTACGCCATTTACCGCATCGCGGAGACGCTGCGGGTGCTGTTCTTCATGACGATGGCGATCCTCGTATTCAACTTCTATCCGGTGACCGCGGTCATGATCGTCATGATCGCGTTACTTAACGACGGCGCTATTCTTTCGATCGCGTATGACAACGTTCACTACAGAGACAAGCCCGAAGCATGGAACATGCGCTTGGTGCTTAGCATCTCCACCGTGCTGGGCGTCATTGGCGTTGTCGCAGCGTTTGGCTTGTTCTATCTTGCCGAGCGCGTCTTCCACATGGACCGCTTGACCGTCCAGACACTCATGTACCTCAAGCTTTCCGTGGCCGGGCATCTGACCATCTTCCTCACGCGTACACGCGGCCCATTCTGGTCGATACGCCCTGCGAAGACTCTTTGGATAGCAGTGCTTAGTACGCAGGCTGTTGCCACGCTGATTGCGGTTTACGGGCTCTTCATGGCTCCTTTGGGTTGGAAGTTGGCCGGTTTTGTGTGGGCCTACGCTCTGGTCTGGGCACTGATCAACGACCGCATCAAGCTGCTCGCCTATAAGATATTTGACCCCGTAAAGAAAGAGGCAAAGCCCGAAGCCGAGGCCGACGCGAGACCTGAATCCAAGGCTGAGTCAAAGTCTGAAGCCAAAGCTGAGCAGGCGAAGCCTGAGGCCAAAGCTGATGAGGCTAAGCCTGGAACCAAAGATGAGCCGAAGGTAGAGCCCAAAGCTGGACCAAAGCCTGTGGCCAAAGCTGACGCACCTACGCCTGAAGCCAAGCCTGACCTGCCGAAGCCCGAGGCCAAGTCACCACCCGATTTGACGCAACAGATCGCCAAGCGCGCCTACGAACTTTACGGGGAGCGAGACCACAGCGGCGGTACAGCGGTTCAGGACTGGAAGAAAGCGGAACAAGAGATTCGGAATAAGGAAGACGAGAAGGAGCCTATGCCAACGGCCAAAGCTGAACAGCCGAAAACCGAAGAAAAAGCTGGGTCGACGCCAGTGGCTAAGGTTGACGCACCTGCGCCTGAAGCCAAAGTTAATGAGTCGAAGTCTGAGGCCAAGGCCGATGCATCTAAGCCTGAAAGCAAGGCTGATGAACCCAAGCCCGGAGCCAAGGCTGACCAGCCGAAGCCTGAAGCCAAAGACAAGATTCAGCCTGATGTGTCGCCACAACTAGTCAAGCGGGTTCATGAACTCTACGAGCAGCTAGGGCGTGAGGAAGTTCAAGCCGTCGACGATTGGGAGAACCGCACGGAACCGGAGCTTGAGAAAACCGAATCTCACAAATAAACAGAAGAGAACAGCGAGGGGCGAAGGTTCAAAGTCCTGGCTTGCAGGAAAAACACGGGCCTGAGACCGAGTGATTCAGTCGACTTGAGAGGACGGAATATGTTGTGCGATTTGAAATCGCTCATCGGATCTCCTGTTGTAGCGACAGACGGTGAAACGGGAAGCGTTCGCAGTTTTCTATTCGACGACCAGTCCTGGAAGGTTCGCTACGTGGTGGTGGACGTTGGGAACTGGCTAAAGCGGCGCGATGTGGTTCTTCCCATTACCGCGCTCGAAAAGCCCGACTGGACAGCCGCAACTTGTCGCGCTCATCTGACCAAGGAGCAAGTGCGCAATAGTCCCGACGTCGATGCGGAAAAACCAGTCTCACGTCAGCAGGAAATTGCCATGCGCGATTACTTTGGCCCGCTCGCATGCTGGGTCGACAGCGAATTCGGCATGTCAAGCATGCCGACTGGAATCGAGTACCCGGTAAAAACGCCTGGCGCCCCCCATCTGCGCAGCACATCCCGCGTGACGGGCTATCACGTGTGGGCAACAGATGGCGATTTTGGAGTCCTTGAGGGCTTTGTCATGGATGAGGCCATCTGGCATCTTGGCTACCTCGATGTTAGAGGCGGAGACTGGCTTCACAATCGATCGGTACTCATTCCCACTCGATGGGTACAGTCCGTTTCCTGGGCCGAACTCTGCATCCATTTGCATCAAACGAAGGCAGGGACAGAATTCGAGCGCGAATTTCATCCAATCGAAAGCTTATGAACCCTGACGGTAGAGAGTTTGCGGAAAGAGTCAGAAAGGTCTAAAGCGGAGCGAGAAGCACCGGGCGATCGTGCGGTCAAGAAGAAAAACGCGTAATACCGAAGGGACAGAATGAACATCGATTCGAAGGACTACCGCGTGCCGCCCGACAAAAACGTCAATCTCAGCAAATGGCCTACGGTTGTCGATCCCTATTCGAAGTCGAAGAAGGAATATAAGCAGCTTTTGCACCAGCACATGGAGAAGCTGAGTTCGCTGCAGCAGCTTCACTACGCGTCGCACCGCTATGCGTTGTTGCTGATCTTCCAGGGTATGGACGGCGCCGGGAAGGATGGCGCCATCCGGCACGTGATGTCTGGGGTCAATCCAGAAGGCTGCGAGGTCTTCAGCTTCAAGCAGCCCAGTGCAGAAGAGCTCGATCACGATTTTCTTTGGCGCACGACGTGCCGCCTTCCCGAACGCGGACGTATCGGTATCTTCAATCGCTCTTACTACGAGGAAGTGCTGGTCGTTCGGGTCCATCCCGAGATTCTCCGCGGCCAGGGGTTGCCTGAAGAATTGCGTGACGAGAAAGACATTTGGAAGCAGAGGTACGGCTCCATCGTCAACCTTGAGAAGCACCTCCATCGCAACGGCACGAAAATCGTCAAGATTTTCCTCCACCTGTCTCACGAGGAGCAGCGGAAGCGATTCCTTGCCAGGATCGACGAATCCGACAAGAACTGGAAGTTCAGCACCTCTGACATTCACGAGAGGAAATACTGGAAACACTACATGCAGGTTTACGAGGATTGCCTTCATGCGACAAGCACTTATCATGCGCCGTGGTTCGTCGTCCCCGCCGACGATAAGGAGAACGCACGGCTCATCGTCTCTCAGATCGTCCTTGATGCTCTGGCGGGGCTCAAGATGGCTTATCCCAAGACAACCGCAAAGCGGCGTCTCGAGCTGCAAGCGATCAAGAAGGTGTTGACGAAATAACGTCGGGAGCCAATCGCATGCAGGCTCAAGCAAGCAGCTCAAAACCACCAACGCGCTCCAAGCAGGGGGCGGACAGTTAAAAAGGAGTCGTCAAAATGGCTACCAAGGAACTCTCCATCAGCGCCGAGCAGGATGGCATTCCGCAATCATTCAGCAAGAACTTCGATCAGACCGGCAACTCATCCGGTTTTATCTTCGACGTCAACCTCTCGACCGCGATCGCCGCAAATGGAAAAACTGAAGCACAGGCTCCAGCGCCCAAGGGGCCGCTTTCGCCTGAGTTGCTTGACAAGATGAATCGCTACTGGCGCGCTGCGAACTACCTATGCATCGGCCAGATCTACCTGTTCGAGAATCCCTTGCTGCGAGAACCGCTCAAAGCGGAACAGATCAAACCGCGATTGCTGGGCCACTGGGGAACCTCGCCGGGGCAGAACCTCATCTACATTCATCTGAACCGGCTCATCAAAGAGCATGACGCGGACATCATTTACATCTCCGGCCCGGGCCATGGTGGCCCTTCACTGAATGCCTGTTCTTATCTGGAAGGGACATACACCGAGGTTCACCCGGAGATCACGCACGATGAAGACGGGTTGCGGCTTATGTTCCGCAAGTTCTCGACGCCAGGCGGGGTGCCGAGTCACTGCGGACCGCACGTCCCAAACTCCATGCATGAGGGCGGTGAGCTTGGCTACTCTCTGGTGCATGCATTCGGCGCTGCTTTCGACAATCCAGATCTTATCGTTGCCTGCGTAATTGGCGACGGCGAATCCGAGACCTGCCCGCTGGAAGGCAGCTGGAAGTCCGTCAACTTTCTCAATCCGGTGCGAGACGGTGCGGTTCTTCCGATTTTGCACCTCAACGGCTACAAGATCTCCGGGCCAACCGCCCAGGGACGCACCAGCGACGAAAACCTGAAGGCCCTGTATGTAGGGCGCGGTTACAAGCCCTACTTCGTTGAGGGCGACGACCCTCAAGTCGTACACCAGCTTCTGGCTGGGACGCTGGACGATTGCTATGCAGAAATCCGGTCGATTCAAAAGGAGGCGCGCGGCGCTGGGTTCAAGAAGCAGCCCATCTGGCCCATGATCATTCTGCGCACTCCCAAAGGGTGGACTTGCCCCAAAGAAGTGGATGGAATCCCAATTGAAGGCACATTCCGCGCGCACCAGGTGCCGCTTGCATCGGTCCGTGACAACCCCAAACATCTCAAGATTCTTGAAACATGGATGAAGAGTTACAAGGCGCACGAACTCTTCGACGAGAACGGCAAGTTCATTTATGAATTAGCAGCTCTCGCGCCCGCGGGTAACCGCCGCATGGGAGGCAATCCCCATGTGAATGGCGGCCGTTCGCTTATCACTCTGGCCCTGCCGGATTTTACGGATTATGCACTTGAGATTCCGGGGCCCGGTCAAGTTCTAGCCGAGGCCCCGCGCAAGCTTGGAGATTTCTTTCGGGACATCTTCAAAATGAATCCGAAGAACTTTCGCATGTTCTGCCCCGATGAATCGAATTCCAATCGGTTGAACTCCATCTTCGAGGCCACCAAGCGCTGCTCCATGGCGGAGATCGTCTCGATCGATGACGAACTCGGCCCGGATGGCCGCGTGATGGAGGTGTTGAGCGAGCACCTTTGCCAGGGTTGGCTAGAAGGGTACCTGCTTACGGGCCGGCATGGCATGTGGTCCTCCTACGAAGCGTTCGCGCAGGTGGTCGATTCCATGACGACACAACATGCCAAATGGCTGGAGCAATGCGAAGCTTTCCCCTGGCGCAGACCGCTCGCGTCCCTCAATGTTCTGCTGACGAGCCATGCCTGGCGCAACGATCACAACGGCTTCAGCCATCAGGCGACCGGATATGTAGACAATGCATTGGCGCGCAGGAGTGAGACCATCCGCGTGTACTATCCACCTGACTCCAACTGCCTGCTGAGTGTCTTCGACCATTGCTTGCGCAGCCGCAATTACGTGAATGTCGTCACCTGCGGCAAGCAGCCGCAGCTCCAATGGCTGAACATGGATGAGGCTATCGAGCACTGCTCACACGGCGCATCAACATGGAAATTTGCAACCAACGATGAGGGTGGAGAGCCGGATGTTGTACTGGCCTGCGCCGGCGACGTGCCGACCATCGAGATCTGCGCGGCCTCGTGGCTGTTACAGAAGCATGTGCCAGGTATCAAAGTACGCGTCGTTAATGTTGTGGACCTGATGACTCTAATGTTTCCTGACAAGCATGTGCACGGGATGGACGAAATGTCATTCAACGCCCTCTTCACCGAGAAGGCGCCCGTGATCTTCGCCTTCCACAACAATCGCTGGCTCATCCACACCCTGGTTCATGGGCGCTCCAATGAAGGCCGCTTCCATGTGCACGGTTATATGGATCATGGCACGACCACCACTCCGTTCGACATGGTGGTTCTGAATGAAATGAGCCGGTTCCACCTTGCGCTCGACGCACTAAAGCATATCCCTCGTCTTCGTTTGCAAGCCGAGAAAGCCATCAACTTCTTCAACCAGGAATTGCATCGCCACCACGACTATATCCGCGAACACCTGGAGGATATGCCCGAAATCAGGAACTGGCAGTGGACGAAGGACTTTAGCGATGCCGCCGCGCCGGCTCCGCTCGCCAAGGGCCATCCGCAGAAGGCCATGTTCACCGACAGTTAACAGCGGTCGATTAACACCTAAGGAGAGGCAGCTATCGCACGAGGTTTGTGATAGCGGCCTTTCCTTCCTGAGCTCTGGCACTTGGAGGGACATTGAACGATCCGAAGGCACCATCCGATTGGTTCAAGGTTGAAGGAGTTGATGAGCTGGTTGAGTTGGCGCTCAATCTTCATTGGTCCTGGAACCATGCTGCGGACGAGTTGTGGGAAACGCTCGACAAGGACCTCTGGGCAACCACGCAAAACCCGTGGGTCATCCTGCGCACGGTCTCTCGGGAAAAAATCAAGGCCGCATTAGGCGCGCCGGAGTTTCGTCAGCGCGTCGACAATCTGCTTCGCCAAAATCGGGAATCCTATCATACCGACGCATGGTTCCAGCACAAGCACCCGGGCACCGCGCTCACTTCGATCGCCTACTTCAGCATGGAGTTCATGTTGAGCGAAGCGTTGCCTATCTACTCGGGTGGACTGGGCAACGTAGCAGGTGACCAGATGAAGGCAGCCAGCGATCTGGGTGTTCCGGTCGTCGGAGTCGGCTTGCTTTACGGGCAAGGATATTTCCGCCAGGACTTCGATTCAGAAGGTCGCCAGCAGGCGCTTTATCCGATCAATGATCCGGGGCAGTTGCCCATCCGGCCGCTACGGCAGCCGAATGGCGAATGGTTACGGTTGCAGATTCAACTTCCCGGCTCAAAGATTTGGATTCGCTGTTGGGAGGTGTCCGTGGGAAGGGCAAAGCTCTATCTTCTCGATACCAACGATTTTGCCAACACTGCGGCTCACCGCGGAATTACTAGTGAGCTTTATGGCGGCGACGCCGAGATGCGGCTCAAGCAGGAGATCGTTCTTGGAATCGGCGGCTGGCGACTGCTGCGAGCGTTAGGGCTCCGGCCCGAGGTGTGTCATCTCAACGAAGGTCATGCAGCGTTAGCCACGCTGGAAAGAGCGCGCGCCTACATGGAGGATTGCAAGAAGCCATTCGATCTCGCGATGAATGTCACGCGGGCCGGGAATCTTTTTACTACGCATACCGCGGTCAATGCCGGGTTTGATCGATTCGCACCCGACCTCATTCGCATCTATCTGAGCCACTATGCGCTGGATGAACTCGCCATTCCGGTTCAGGATCTGCTCGCGATGGGAAGACAGGATCCCGGGGACACATCGGAATCTTTCAACATGGCCTATCTCGCGGTCCATGGTAGCGGTCAAGTGAATGGCGTGAGCAAGCTGCACGGGCAAGTGAGCCGCCATATCTTCCGGACCATCTTTCCGCGATGGCCGCAAGAAGAGGTTCCGATCGGATCGGTGACCAATGGGATTCATGTGCCTACCTGGGACTCAGCAGAGGCAGATGCTCTCTGGACCGCCGCTTGCGGCGAGAAGCGTTGGCGTGGGGATCGTCCGGTCGAAGAGGCCATCCGCCAACTCACCGATGTGCAATTGTGGCAGATGCGCACAAAGGGCAGAGGAACGCTGATCGATCGCATGCGCAAGCGCTACGCGTGTCAGCTCGCCGTCGAAGGCGGGAACCCGGCGGATACGAGCGCCATCTTTGACGAGAATGTGCTGACGCTCGGATTCGCGCGCCGCTTTGCCACATATAAACGTCCCAATCTTCTTTTGCATGATCCTGAGAGACTGATTCGTCTTCTTTTCAATCCGCAGTGCCCAGTTCAGTTGATTCTCGCTGGCAAAGCTCATCCTCAGGACCTGCCTGGGCAGGAACTGATCAAGCAGTGGAAGGACTTTATTAAACGTCCAGAAGTCCAAAACCGTGTGGTCTTCCTTAACGACTACGACATGATGCTGGCCCAGGAATTGGTGCAGGGCATCGATCTGTGGATCAACACGCCGCGGCGTCCCTGGGAAGCCTGCGGGACGAGTGGGATGAAGGTTCTCGTCAATGGCGGCCTGAATCTTTCCGAACTGGACGGTTGGTGGGCAGAGGCTTATTCCCCCGAAGTCGGCTGGGCTATCGGTGACGGCCAAGAGCATGGAGATGATCCAGCATGGGATGCTACAGAGGCAGAAGCTTTGTATGCGTTGCTGGAGGGTCAGGTAATCCCGGAGTTCTATGAGCGAGATGAAAACGGAATACCATCCAGGTGGTTGGGACCCATCCGTGAGAGTATGGCTCGGCTCACATCGGAATTCTCTGCTACTCGCGCCATTCGCGAATATACCGAAGATCACTATCTACCGGCCGCTTCTGGCTACCACGAGCGTGCAGCCGGGGATAGCGTGCTGGGCACAGCTTTGCTCCACTGGCAGCAGGACATCGATCGCCATTGGAACACGGTGCGCTTTGGCGCGGTGAGAATCGAGACGCACGACGGCCAGCATTTCTTTCAGGTAGAGGTTCTTTCTGGCAATCTCAATCCGGATCAACTGACAGTCGAACTCTATGCAGACTCAGTTCAGGGAGGCCAACCTGTTCTCGAGGTGATGATTGCACCTAAACCCGGTGCCGATGCACCGGACGTAATGACCTATTCGGCCCAGATGTCCGCAACCCGTCCGGCGAGCGACTACACTGCCCGCATCATCCCCCACCATCCCAACGCATCTGTGCCGCTCGAAGCGCGGCAGATCCTTTGGCAGCGTTGATCGACAAGGCAGATCGGGAAATGCGTGTCATCTATTCCTGCTCTTGAACCTCAGCCGTAGTCCCACATTCAGCGTCTTTTTCACTCACGCCCCGCATGCGGAGACCGTCTTCTTTAATCGCGTCGAGATGCAAAAGGGACAACCGCTTCTTCCAAGGGAGGATGTAGGTTCGGAACTGTAGCTTTCGACTTCCATCCTCCCTTTCGAGACTCATGCAGCGGCGAGCGTCTCGCTCTTGGACGCGATGCAAGCCAGCAGATCGTCCCAGGACTTGGCGAAGGAGGCGACCCCTTCTCCGAGCAACTGCGCAGCAACGGCGTTCGCATCAATACCAGCCTCGGCAAATTCCGCGAGAATCTTGCCGGCATCCTTAGGCTGAGCTTCGCCGAATTCTTTATGGGCGGCAAGGGCCTTCAAAGTGGACTCGGGCATTGTGTTAATCGTGAAAGGAAACGCGAGCGCCTCGACGTAAAGGATGTTCGAGGCTTTGGGATCCTTGGTTCCAGTGCTGGCCCAAAGAAGTCGCTGGGACCGAGCTCCTGCGTTCAAGATGCGCTGCGACCGCGGCGAGTCAAGCAGAGCGCGGTACCTTTCATACGTCTCCCCGGCGATGGCGATGCCGAGTTGGTTGCGTAGCGACTCGGGCTCTTTGTGTGCTACCGCGACGTCCCAGCGGCTGACGAACAGCGAAGCTACAGAGCCGACATCGGGATTCAACCCGGCGGCGATGCGCCGTTCGATGCCGCGCAAGTATGCCTCGGCGGCCGCGACATATTGTGCGCCGGAGAACAACAGAGTCACATTAATTGGAACTCCTGCGAAGATTGCCTCCTCAATGGCTGGGAGGCCCTCGCTGGTACCCGGAATCTTGATGAATAGATTGGGCCGTTCCGCGCGGGCGTGGAGCGCCTTGGCCGCAGAAAGAGTTCCGGCCGTGTCGCGAGCCAGCAGGGGCGAGACCTCCAGGGACACCCAGCCATCCACACCATTGGTCCGGTCGTAGATCGGCCGAAAGAGATCGGCAGCAAGCCTGAGGTCTTCGATCGCCAATTCGAAGAATAGCGCCTCGCTCGATTTTCCCTCCTTCTGCTTCTGGCTGATAGCGTCGTCATAGTCGAGGCTGTTCTTGATCGCATGATCGAAGATCGTGGGGTTCGAAGTGAGACCCGTAACCGACAAATCCTGAATATAACGGTGGAGCGTGCCACTGGTCAGCAGACCGCGCGTGATGTTATCGAGCCAGATGCTCTGGCCGATTTCGTGTAGCTTCTGCGTAGCATTCATTTCATTCCTCCTCAATGACATTTCAAAGCGAACCATGCCGGTTCCAGATTGCGAATGCAGGGGACGCATGTTGTGGAGAATCGCTTGAGCGCCGCACCGGAGTCATGTACCCTTTGGCGTCGATGTGCAGCTCCATGGCGACCATTCAAGGCCCGACTTCTTGAATCTCCAGCGCCCGGACCTTGTTCACCCTGCGCCGGTGACGTTCGGCGCCGCTGAAGCGAGCCTTTAGAAATGTTTCGATCAATTCCCAGGCGAGCGCTGGCCCGATTACCTGCCCACCGAGGGAAAAGACATTCATGTCGTCGTCTTCAACGCCCTGATGGGCGGAGAATACGTCGTGTATAAGTCCGGCACGCACACCGGCAACCTTGTTTGCGGCGATGGATGCTCCCACTCCGCTGCCGCAGAGCGCCAATCCGCGATCCACCTTGCCAGCGGACACGGCCCTGGCCATGGGGATGATGTAATCCGGATAGTCGTCTCCTAGGCTCAAGTGAGACGCGCCAAAGTCCACGACCTCGTAGCCAGCGCCTCGCAGCAAATCTGCGATCTTCTCCTTCAGAGCGAACCCTCCATGGTCCGATGCAATTCCTACGCGCATGATGCTTTCTCCTTAAGCCGGTCGAGCACAGTGTGAGCTTGTTTGCGGACATTCTCCACCGTGAAACCGTAGTGCCGCATCACGACTGACCCGGGAGCTGATGCACCGAAGGTATCGACGCCAATCACTGCAATCTGAGCACCGACATAAGATTTCCAGCCGAGGGATGCACCAGCTTCGATGACCAACAGCGGTACACCTGTGGGTAAGACCTTTTCTCGATAAGCATCTGGCTGCGACGCGAAGATGTTTGTGCTCGGCATGCTCACAACTCTCGCCTGGACACCTTCCGTCGCGAGCCGGTCGCGACCTTCCAACGCTAGATGGACTTCGGAGCCGGTGGCGATGAGGATAATTTCAGGTCGATCACCCGCCGGAGAATCCGCAAGAATATAACCGCCGAGCGGCACTCCCTCAGGGATGCCAGGATAGGAACCCAAGTCGAGTACCGGGAGACCTTGGCGTGTCAGGACCAGAGCAACCGGGCCTTTCTTCCTGCCAATGGCAAGTCGCCATGCGGCCACTGTTTCATTCGCATCCGCCGGTCGAAGGACAACCATGCCGGGAATCGATCGCAATCCTAATAATTGCTCGACAGGCTGATGCGTCGGGCCGTCCTCGCCCATGCCAATGCTGTCATGGGTGAAGACATAGATCACTGGCAAGGCGTCCATAGCCGCCAGCCGCATCGGTGGACGCATATAGTCGGTGAAGACAAAGAACGTTCCCCCATAAGGGATCAGGCCGCAGTGCAACGCCATTCCATTCAGGATGGCGCCCATGGCATTCTCTCGAATGCCGAAGTGCATATTGCGTCCCGCCCAGTTCTCCGGCTCGAAGTTTCCGGCTCCATCAATATTAGTGTGGGTGCTGGGACCAAGATCTGCCGAACCTCCCATCATCTCCGGCAGACGAGAACCGAGAGCCTCGATCGCCTTTCCTGAAGCAACGCGGGTTGCCATCGGACCGTCCGCCGCACTAAATGTCGGCAAATCAGCGTCCCAATCCTTGGGTAACCGTCTGTCGATAACTCTCTGAAACTCCGCTGCCAAGTCGGGGTATTGTTGCGCGTACGCTTTGAAGCGTGACTCCCATTCCGCCTGCGCGGAACTTCCGCGCGCAACCGCTCTCCGAAAATGTTCCAGGGCCTCCTCGGGGATATGGAAGGCAGGTTCAACCGGCCAGCCCATTCCTTCCTTGGTAAGGCGGACCTCTTCCACACCGAGCGCCTCTCCGTGGGCCGCCGCAGTGTCCTGTTTGTGCGGGCTGCCGAAGCCAATGTGGGTACGCACTGCAATCAACGATGGCCGCCCGCTTTCCTCGCGGGCATTCTGTAGCGCAAGTGCCACCGCGTCAACGTCGTTGCTCCGTTCTACTCTCTGAACGTGCCAGCCGAAGGCGGCGAACCGGGCCATTCGATCTTCGGTGAACGTAAACTCCGTGCTGCCTTCGATCGTGATGTGGTTGTCGGCATAGAGAACGATCAGTTTGCCCAGATGCTGATGACCCGCATCCGATCCGGCCTCTGAGGATATTCCCTCCTCAAGGTCGCCATCGCTGACTAGAACATAGGTATAGTGGTCCACTATCCGGTGACTGGGCCGATTGAAGCGCGCTGCCAGAGCAACCTCGGCGATGGCCATGCCAACGCCATTCGCCAATCCTTGTCCCAAGGGCCCTGTGGTAGCCTCGACGCCCGGAGTTTTGCCGTACTCCGGATGCCCCGGAGTACGGCTGCCCCATTGACGAAATCTCTTGAGCTCCTCCAAGGGCAAGTCATATCCAGTGACATGAAGCAGGGCATACTGCAGTGCACAGCCATGTCCGGCCGAGAGAACGAACCGGTCCCGGTCGGGCCATCGAGGATCGCGCGGGTTGAACTTGAGCGATCGATCCCAGAGTGCGTACGCCATGGACGCCGAGCCCATCGGCAAGCCAGGATGACCCGAGTTGGCCTTCTGCACCATGTCCACTGCCAGAAAACGGAGCGTATTGATGCACAGCTCATCCAATGCAGGCGGTGCGATGGGCACTGAGAGTGTCGCAGTAGATGACATGAGGTGCTCTTTGCCTTTTACTGTTGAAATGGGTTGAACATCGCGCGGAGATTCGAGACTCACAGCTGCGTCAAGAGTCACGCCCCGCTACATCTTGAGGCCTGTATCACCGCACCCTGGGTGCTTGCATTGGCAGGGTGTCTTTGGTCCCTCTTTTGCGCCTGCACAAGTGGTGCTGCAATGCTTCTTGCCGCTCGCGGGCTGACAGTTACAGCCAGGGTTTTCGCACTTTTGAGTGGCGGTCATAAACGCTCCTCTTGCCTGAATATGCCTTCGCTCCTCTGAAGGCTCTATTGTCCGGAAAACTTGCTCATCGTATTGAACTCTTTGAGTATTCCGCTTGGGAGCACACTTGTACTCCCGGATGACAAAAGCGTCCCATGCGCAGAAGCGGCAATCTGTTCTCTTTTGGCCATCAATGGAAGATGTTTAACAGTTGTGTCGACAAGCCTGATGCAGTGCCGTCGTGCCTGCGTGTCAAAGGATGACTCACATCCTCATACCCAGCAGGGCGTTTGCGTAACGGTTGCTTGCATAAGTGGGGATACATCGATGCTTCCAGATCAGAACCAAGATTCAAATCCGTTGTGAGACATTTACAAGTTGGCTTGCAGCGTTCTTCTCGGCGGCTCGGACGGGAAACCCCAGGTACACAGGTTGCATGTGATGGTCACGAGCCCGTTCGAAGGAATGCATATAAGACTGCGCTACTCGGTTCCAGACCATCTTGCGTGCGTAGAGGTAAGCGCGTTTGCGCATTGCGTGGCGTTCCGCTTCGTTGTCAAGGAGCTCAATCGCGGCAGTTGCGATGGCAGCCGGGTTCTCAAAGGGAACCAGCGCTCCACGTCCACCGTCCAGGAGTTCGACGGCGTGCCAGTACGGGGTGGAAATGATCGCCTTGCCGGCGCCCAGGGCATAGGCCAGGGTTCCCGATACAGCCTGGGCCTCGTGGCAGTACGGCGTAATGTAAACGTCGGCCGACCCGACCAGCGAAGCCATTTCCTGGGGGCTGTGGAACCGGTTCAGGAATATTACCTCTTGCTCGACCCCAACTTCCCTGGCTAGAGCCTGCAACTGATCTCGGTACCGGTCGCCTTCTCGAGCCCTGACATGCGGGTGGGTCGCGCCTGCGATCACGTAGACGACGTCTTTGTGCCGGGACAGGATCCGCGGCAGAGCTTGAATCACGTTCTCGAATCCCTTGTTGGGGGACAACAGGCCGAACGTGAGCAATACAGACTTTTCGGCGATTGCGAGTGATTCTTTGTAAACATCCGGTTCCACGAAGGGCAAGTCGGGGATGCCGTGAGGAATCAGGTCGATCTTTTCGCTTGGGACTCCAAATACATCCTGGAGAACGCGAGAAGAGTACTCGCTCATCACAATCAGACGATCGGAGAGTGCGGCGATCTGCTGCATGACAATTCGTTGATCGAGGTCCGGCTGACTAAGAACGGTATGGAGCGTTGTGACCACTGGCATTGCGAGGTGCTGCAGCAAATCCAAGACATAGCTGCCGGCTTTCCCTCCATAAATCCCATACTCGTGCTGCAAGGACACTAAATCGACATTGCCAGAATTGAGAAGGCCGGCAGCTGCCCGATAGGACAAGAGGTCATCCTGGGTTATCTGAACGCGCACACGCGCGGGGTAGGCGTACTCCGATTGCGAGTCGTTGATGGCTGCCACAAGCACTCCAACGGCCCAGTGCTCAGAAGCGATCGCATCGCATAAATCTGTAGTGAAGGTCGCAATTCCACACTGCCGAGGAAGGTGGTTCCCAATGACCGCGATACGCACTGGAAGTGACGGGCTGGGGATCAATTCCAAGGATGATGCCGACTTTGTCTTGAAAGCCGGAGGCCGCACTTCGCGCCTTGTCAGAGTGTTCAGTTGCGAATTCACCGGGAGGTTACGGGCAGACATTGCAGTCTCCTTACGGCATGGTTTGGCTGGAACAGCGCCCGACAAAAGCGAAGACACCAGAAGGCCGACACCAGAACATGCTTAAGGCCGGGGCTCATACTGCTTTTCGTCAATCCGCAAGCCACCGTTCGCTCAGCAGATTACTCTGGCCCGTAGCTCCTTCTCCTCTTCGACTCCTAACTCGTCTGGCTAGAGGCTCAAATCCTGGCTGATCGTCGTACCCAGAATCGCCACCAACATCGTTTATCGAGGGTCCCTGGTGTCTGACTCGAGCTCAGAACTCTGAGACTTGGGCTGAAACCCTATACGCCAGGAACCATCGACTTAATCAGTCCAATCGGCATGCGTTTGGTTCCGGTCCCCTCTTTCTCCTCCGGCGGGATGCTGCTTCTACCTGCCGTAATCGCGCAGCTCCTGAATCAGTCCCATCGCCGATTCTGGAACTGGCACTTTGCCGTCCAGGATTTCGTGCCTGTCTACATCGTCTCCGTACAATGCTTGATCCCCACTCTTGTCAGCCTGAACGACGGCGCCGTCTAGACTGACCCCGGCAAAAATGCCCTTGCTGCGCGAATAAGACAGGATCTCTGCGTTCAGCTTTAGGTCCGTTGAGGCCGCAGCCTTCCGACCGACAGGCCCTGCAGCCACAGAGGCGTCAGCTCCTAGTTTGAACTTGTCGCTGAGAAGGCTATGCAATGCGTGCTCGTTCATAAAGAGCATAATGAGGTCCGTTGAAGAGCCCCCGATCTGGTATCCCACGCTCCCTCCGTCGATGGCGATGAACATCGGAGCGCTCCATCCGAACGGGGTGCGGCAGGTTGCCACTCCGCGACCGTAGCTACCTCCAAAAATGACGGCAAACTTTACATCCCCAGGAATGACGGCAATACACTTTGCCGATTCCAGCAGGTCATGCGGTATACCCCTATCCGGCGTATCCATAATTTCCTTGAAGACCTGGGCAGCCCTGCGGGTTCGGGTGGTATCGTCCTCACGGTCGGACGCGATGGCGACTTGAGCGACAAACAGAACAAGTGTTGAGAAGATCAGAAAGCGTTTCAGCATAAATCCCTCCTCTTTCGCTGTAGAGATTGAGTTTGGGCTAGTCCGATTCGCATTTTGCCTACCAGCACCTTTCGGCGGGATTGCCGAATTGGTTGCAGCGCTTATGTCCAGTGGAACTGCATCCAGAAGAGGCTGAATTGGAGGCTGATAACGGATCGCGAGCACTTCAATCACTGTTCACTAGCCACGAAACAAGGCCGTCTTGATGCAGAACCAACCACTTTACCCGTGAATTTTAGACAACGAGGTCGAACCTGACTGTTCAAAATTGACCGGACTCTTCTTCGCCTAATCTTGGATAGTACTGGTGCCGGCGGCGCATCTGCTTGCCACTTACGAATCGAACGACCAGTTCCGGCTTGGCGGAGGGATAGACCATGCATGCAACAGCCGTTGAGAAAATCACAGCCCAATCAAAAGGTCCCCTCGAAACTACACCTAGGATTCTGCCGCCCACTCTCAGCTTTCTGCTGAGGTGGGGTCTCCTTGCCCTGATTGCAATTGTCGTCGTTATGTCGAACTTTCTGGGCCTGGTGCAAAAGTGGCTCTGGATGCGGCAACTCGATTTCGCGGGCATCTTTTGGACCCTTCTGTCCGTCAAGTGGGGCATCTTTGGCGTAGCTTTATTCGTTTCAATTCTCTATCTATGGATCAATCTCCGCTTCGCGGCCAAGAACGTCGACATGTCGGAGGGAAGCAACTTCTTCAGCAAAGCGATGGGGCACCCTGCCGACGCCAGCAGGACAATCAACATCGATCTCAGCCCGAAAGTACTTGTATTTGCTATCGATGCGGGCATTGTGGTCCTCTCGCTGCTCTTTGCGCTTAGTCTTTCGGGTCAATGGGACACGTATCTTCGCTTTCGCTACGGCGGGCCGTTTGGAGTTGCGGACCCGCTCTTTGGCGTCGACCTGGGGTTTTACGTTTTCCGCCTTCCGTTCTATGAAATGCTGCAGGGAAGCATTACTGTTCTAACGATCGGGGCGCTCGCGATCCTCAGCTTTTGCGCGATGTTCGGAATGCGGCAGTCCAAGTCCACCGGAAGGATTACGTTGCGCGATGGTATCGCTCAGCACTTTATCGTGCTTCTCTTCATTCTGGTTGCAAATTTCGGATGGGGCTTCATTCTGGATCACTACCAGCTGGTCTATTCGACCCTCGGCGTTGTTCACGGAGCCGGCTATGCTGCAGCGCACATCACAAGAGTCGCGCTCTGGGTGATGACCGGTGCCTCGGCGCTAGCGTGCATACTTTTGGCGTTCGGCTATTTTCGTCCGCGAGCGAAGCAGGTGGTAGGCGGTTTTGTGATTTACGCAGCGCTGTATGTGGTTGGAGTGCTGGCGCTCCCCTATCTCATTCAGGCTTTCGTGGTAAAACCCAACGAACTCAGCCTTGAAACGCCCTATCTGAACCATTACATCGATTTCACGCGCCAAGCTTATAAGCTGGTCGGTATTCAGGAAACCGCTTATCCAGCCCTCTCGGATCTAACTCCCGAAGTGATCGCGAGAAATCAGGATACGATCCAGAACATTCGCCTGTGGGATTCACGGCCATTGCTTCAGACTTATCAGCAGACCCAGGCGATTCGTCTTTACTACGAGTTTTATAACGTGGATGTCGATCGATACCATCTGGCGGATGGCTACCATCAGGTAATGCTTGCGTCGAGGGAGCTTGCGTCCCAACTACCCGCACAGGCGCAAACCTGGGTGAACGAGAACCTTGAGTTCACGCATGGCGAAGGGCTGGTAATGAACTTCGTGTCGACGGCAACCGGAGGAGGGCTGCCGCAATATCTTCTTGAAAATATTCCCGCCGAATCGCAATATGGGCTGAATATAACCCAGCCGGCCATTTACTTCGGAGAGGTTGCGCCTGGGTACAAGATTGTCGACACTGGAATCAAGGAGTTTGACTATCCCCAGGGCAATGAGAACGTTTATTCGAGCTACCAGGGGAAGGGCGGAATTCCGCTCGACAATATTTGGAGGAGGATCTTGTTTGCATGGACGCAGAAGGATATCAATATTCTGCTTACCGGCTATCTTAAACCGCAAAGCAGAATTCAAATCTGGAGGAGCGTCCAGGAGCGTGTTTCCCAAGTAGCTCCCTTCTTGCTTCTGGACCAGGACCCGTATGCCGTATTGACCGAAGGAAAGCTGTATTGGATTCAGGACGCGTATACGGTCTCGGATCACTATCCCTATTCAAACGTACAGACAAGCGGCTCGGCGCAGAACATGAACTACATCCGCAACTCTGTAAAGGTCGTTGTGGACATGTATGACGGAACAGTGTCGTTCTACGTGATGGATCCGAAGGATCCCGTTCTCAGCATGTACCAGCGCGCATTCCCCGGCGTGTTTAAGGATCTGAGCGAGCTTCCAGCGGACTTGAAGGCACATCTGCGCTACCCTGAAGATCTGTTTGGGATACAGGCGGCTGAATATGCAACTTTCCATATGACCGACCCGCAAGTCTTCTACAACCGCGAGGATCTCTGGGTTCCCCCGCAAGAGAAATACGAGGGGGCGGTTAATCCAATGGAGCCTTACTACATGCTGATGAAGCTCCCGGGGAGTGACCAACTCGAGTACCTCATCATGACTCCATTTACGCCGCAAAAGAGAGACAATATGATCGCCTGGCTGGCCGCCCGGTGCGATTTCCCCGACTATGGAAAAATGCTGTTCTACGAGCTTCCTAAAGACAAGCTGATCTTCGGACCAAACCAGATCAGCGCCATGATCGACCAGAACACAACAATTTCTCAACAACTCACGCTTTGGGACCAAAAGGGGTCGGGCGTAATTCGCGGGAAGCTCATTGTAATCCCGATCGAGAATTCCTTTCTTTATGTCGTTCCACTCTACTTGAAGGCAGAGGGAACAAATTTCCCGCAACTGAAGCGCGTGATCGTTGCAACTGGAGATAAGGTCGTCATGGAGCCGACTCTCGACGCGGCACTAACCTCGTTGTTGGGAACACCGGCGCCGCCGTCGGGCTTATTCCCAGGGCAACAAGCTGGAGCGCAGGCGCCGCTGTCAAAAGCGACGCGGGATCAAGCAATGGCTCAACTTGCAGCAGCGCAGAAAGCGATCAACGAGCTCAAGCAGTTGCTGGCTAACCCGGCTCAATAGGGCTGGGCGTGCGAGGCGAAATAGCGATGAGGCACGGGCAATCTCCCACCAGTCACATGGATTGTTTCGTGTAGCTATTGACGCGAATATACGCGCCAATGGACGCCATTCTGCACGTGTACCGAATTGCTCAGAACGTTAGCTTCCAACGTGGAAGACTTGCTTAGAAAGCGCTATGCGATTCCACTGCGGGTTTTCATCCATTCCACACGGAACTGACGCCGGTTAGCCGATGATCGTCCGTTGCCAATGCACCGCATGCCGGGAGCAATTCACCCGAAATCATCCCTATTCAACAGCGAAATAAGGAGAAGGCAATGAGCATTACAAATTCTGTGGTAGCTATCTACGATACCCACGAGCAAGCGGAAAAAGCCATCAAGGAGCTGCAAGAGGCGGGTGTGGACATGAAAAGCCTCTCGATCGCTGCGAAGGATACGCATACGGACGAGCATGTGGTCGGCTACTACAACGCCGGAGACCGCATGATGCATTGGGGCAAAGTAGGAGCGTTCTGGGGCGGATTCTGGGGTCTTCTATTCGGATCGGGGCTGTTCCTCATACCCGGACTTGGGCCGATTCTTGTAGCCGGACCGTTGGTGGCCTGGATTGTCGCGGGCCTTGAAGGTGCAGCCGTAGTTGGAGGCGTGAGCGCGCTAGGAGCGGGCCTGGTGAGCATCGGCATCCCCAAAGATAGCGTGCTCAAGTACGAGGTGGCTCTGAAGACAGACAAGTATCTACTTATTGTCCATGGCACAGAAGACGCGGTAGCCAATGCGAAAAACATCATCGCAGGAACCGAACATAGTTCTTACACCGTTCATGACGAGAAAGTCTTCGCCTAACAACCGGCAAGACCGCGATACGGCAGGGCATGACTACCGATGGAATTCTTAGGACCTGCCTATCGCAACACAGTAAGAGAGGAATTCGATATGAGACAGAATAGTTCACTCCCAGCTTTGATTTTTGTTGTCATTCTAGGCATCGGCGGAGCGGCCTCTTATGGTCTCCATAGCGCGTCGGCTAACGTGGCCGCCATCTTCGCTCTGGCCTGTGCCCTGGTTCTGGCCTATATTGCGGCTTCCGCAATCAAGGTCGCCGACCAATGGAGCAAGGCGGTCGTGCTGCGGCTGGGCAAGTTCCGCTCCCTTGAGGGGCCGGGATTGTTCCTGATTATTCCCGTCTTTGAGTCTATCCCCTATTGGATCGACACCCGCGTCCTTACAAGTTCTTTCAAAGCGGAGAAGACGCTCACCAAAGACACGGTTCCTGTGGATGTGGATGCAGTACTTTTCTGGAAGATCCTCGATCCCAAGAAAGCCGCTCTTGACGTTGCCGACTACCAAAGCGCGATCAATTGGGCAGCGCAGACGGCTCTTCGAGATGTGATCGGCAAGACGATGCTTTGCGACATGCTCGAAGGAAGGGACAAGATCAGTACCGTGCTGCGGGAGATTATCGATGAGCGCACGGAGCCATGGGGCATCGACGTTATCTCAGTCGAGGTGAAGGATGTATTGATTCCACAGGCGTTGGAGAATGCGATGTCGATGCAGGCTCAGGCCGAGAGAGAGCGCCAAGCCCGTGTCATTCTTGGAGATTCGGAACGCCAGGTCGCGGAGAAGTTTGTTGAGGCCTCCAGAATCTACGCCGACGATCCCATCGCCTTCCACCTGCGGGGCATGAACATGCTCTACGAGGGGTTGAAGCAGAATTCCACGATCGTTATCGTTCCCAGTTCCGCCATCGAAACCATGCAATTGGGCGGTCTTGCCGGAATGGCCTCGCTCTCCATGGGAATCGGTCAGGAACGAGCGATCAAAGAGAAGGCAGTGCAGAACAGGACCGCTCGTGATCCGGAACCTGCCCCGGAGGAGACGACACTCCCTCTTGCTGCCTCTCTGAATGGGCATATTTAGGCCCCGGCCGTCAGATAACCAATTGGGCTGGGGAGATCGCGTCAGCAATATCAGGTCCGAGCTGGCGATGACTTCCCAGATGGTTCGAACAAATGGAGCACGCTCGAATGAATGTGCAGCAACTTGAAGAGACAGCGAAGGCCCTTGTCGCGAACGACAAGGGCCTGCTTGCGATGGATGAAAGCAACCCAACGTGTAACAAGCGTTTTGCTCAGTTGGGGATTCCGCAGACCATCGAGGCTCGGCGGGCTTATCGAGAGCTAATCGTGACCACTCCTCGGCTCGGGGAGTGCATTAGCGGCGCAATCCTCTACGACGAGACGATCCATCAGCAAAAGAGCGATGGCACCCCCTTCATCAAAGTCCTGATTGACGCGGGAATCATTCCTGGGATCAAGGTTGACCAAGGCGCAAAGGATCTGGCCGGACATCCTGGTGAAAAAGTGACTGAAGGCCTGGACGGTTTGCGCGGCCGTCTTGCCGAATACTCAAAGATGGGAGCTCGCTTTGCCAAGTGGCGCGCAGTGATTGCGATTGGCGATGGAATTCCAAGCTGGGGCTCGCTCGATGCCAACGCGCATGCACTGGCTCGCTATGCTGCGCTGTGCCAGGAAGCTGGACTGGTTCCAATCGTTGAGCCAGAGGTTTTGATGGACGGCGATCACACGTTGGAGCGGTGCTTCAAGGTTACCGACGAAGTGCTGCGAACTGTGTTCAGCCAGCTGTTTGCGCAACGAGTCATGCTTGAAGGAATGCTTCTGAAGCCGAACATGGTGCTCCCCGGACTGGCCTGCACCATTCAGAAGACTTCAGATGAAGTAGCCGATGCCACGATGAGCTGCTTCTTTCGCGCCGTCCCCGCCGCTGTTCCTGCGATTGCGTTCTTGTCGGGCGGCCAATCCCCACAGTTGGCATCGGCTCGCTTGAATGCGATGAACCTGAGATTCAAGTCGCGACTTCCATGGGCGTTGGCATTCTCGTTTGCCCGCGCAATTCAGCAGCCGGCATTGGACATTTGGAAGGGCCAGGAGGCCAACGTACCGGCAGCGCAGCAAGCGTTGTATCACCGGGCACGCTGCAATCAAGCGGCGCGCCGCGGCGAATACAACATAGCAATGGAGAAGAGATGACGGGAAACAGACACAACCATGAAGGGAATAGTGGCGACAGCGGCGAACCCGAACCGGGCCCTTACTGGAAGCGCATGCATCGCGACTGGCGCTTCTGGATAGGCGCGGTTCTCATGGCAGCGGCCTTGTCCGTCTACGTGCTGAGTGGCGACCTCGCATGGGTTCCACACGGACACCCACAACAGGCGATGCCCGCAACCGGTCCGTGATTCTAGCGCCCAAACAACCCGTGAGTCAGCGGCCCGCTGGCGCAAACATCTCAGGCCGTTGTTGTCACCGATCAAGTGCCGACTACCGACCCTATGAATTGAGTGGAACCAGATGAGCCCGATTTCTTTGTATCCCATGCGCTTCGAGCCGATTTATCAATATAGGCTGTGGGGCGGAAGGCGTTTAGCCGAGTTGCTCTCCGCGCCGCTGCCCGGTGACGGTCCTATTGGCGAAGCGTGGGTACTCAGCGACCGCGACGACCATCAAAGCCTGGTTGCCAACGGACCGCTGAAGGGCCAGACGATCGGTCGATTGATGGAACAACATCGAACGCAACTGATGGGGAAGCTGGCTCCGCGCTTCCGCCGCTTTCCGCTGCTCCTCAAGTTTCTTGACGCACGAGAAATGCTTTCCGTGCAGGTGCATCCCAGCGACATCTATCCAGACCTGATTCCAGCGGGCGAGACGGGGAAGACCGAAGCTTGGGTCGTGATCGAGGCGGAGAAGGAAAGCCACATCTATGCTGGCTTGAAACCTGGCACGACCGCCGACGGCCTTCGACGTTCCCTCGCCAACGGAACCATTGCGGATCGCCTGGTGGGCATTGTCCCCAAACCGGGTGATGCCGTATTCATCCCTGCGGGAACGGTTCACACCTTGGGAGGTGATGTTGTTGTCTTCGAGGTTCAGCAAAACAGCGACGTTACATTCCGCCTTTGCGACTGGGGTCATGTAGACGCGAAGACTGGAAAGCCGCGGGCGCTTCAGGTCGATCAGGCGTTTGCCTGCATAGATTTTGAAGGGAGCGCCGGGGGCGTGGTCGCGCCCCGCGTAGAGACAACCATGCCCGTTGAGCGCGAGAGACTCTTTGATTGCGAACCATTCCGGGTGTGGCGATTGCTCGGTCAAGCGCCGTTCCCGGTTGGGGCAACGGCGGAGCCGCGCGTGCTGGTCTGCATCGGAGGTGCAGGGCAGATTGAGCACGAAGGAACTCCCTATGCGGTAGGCAAGGGAGATGTTTGGCTCTTGCCTGCAGAGGCTGGGGTGTGTGCATTTCAGCCCAGCCAGGAAGTAACCCTGCTGGAAATTGCACTCCATGGATCGTAGGAACTGGGGATAATGCGGAATTAAAGACAGTGCGATTGTGCAAGCGCGGAAGCTCGAGTTGACTTCGCGAGGCCCGGAGGTGGAGTGGAATGAAAAAACTGATTGTCTTCGATCTGGACGGGACCCTGGCGCCGAGTAAGTCGTCCCTCGCTCCCCAGACGGCGGCGTTACTTCATGACCTTTTAGGCGTTGTCAAAGTAGCAGTCATCTCTGGAGGCGCCTGGACCCAGTTTGAAAAGCAGCTTCTCACCGATCTTCCCAAGGGCAGTCTTCTCGCGAATTTGTCCCTGCTTCCAACTTGTGGGACAAAATTCTTCCAGTACAAAGGGAAATGGACGGAACTTTATTCAGAGGATCTTACAGCGGACCAAAGAAAGAAGATCATTGACTCTCTGAACAAAGCTGCGGGTGAATCGGGCTTTCACGCTGAAAAGGTTTGGGGAAAGGTAGTTGAGGACCGGGGAAGCCAGGTCACATTTTCCGCATTGGGTCAGCAAGCTCCCTTGGCGGAAAAGGAAAAATGGGATCCCGATTTCGCCAAACGCAAGAAGATCACAGCGATCCTGAGAACGCTTGTCCCGGAGTTCTCCGTTCGCATGGGCGGTGCGACATCGATCGACGTGACCAAGCCTGGCATCGACAAAGCCTACGGGATTGGAAAGCTGAAGGATATCCTCCACTTGTCTTTGAAAGAGATGGTCTTCATCGGGGATGCCTTGTTCCCAGGCGGGAACGATTATCCGGCGGAACAGGCGGGTGTTGTGTCGATTCCTGTTAAAGGACCAGACGATACCAATCTGGTCATCAAGACAATCATCGCTTGCTTAGGCGATAAGTGAGCGTGCGTTCGCGAGGAGATTCAATGGGCGGATTCAAGTTGCAACGCATGGGAATGCTGATGGAGCCGGAGTCGGGCAATCCCAATGAAGTGGAGGGCGTCCTGAATCCGGCTGCCGTTCGTGGCCGTGACGGCGAGCTCTACCTCTTCCCACGTTTGGTCGCGAAAGGAAATTACTCGCGGATTGGTATCGCTCGAGTGAAATTCAATGAAGCAGGCGATCCGGCAGGCGTCGAGAGGCTTGGCATCGCGCTGGAGCCGGAAGCCGAGTATGAGCGGCGGCCCGATGGCGGCGGAGGCTGCGAGGATCCTCGGATCACTTTCGTGGAACCGCTCCAACGTTACATAATGACCTATGCGGCATTCTCGCCCGATGGCCCTCGGATCGCAATGGCCGAATCGGAGGACCTGTTCCACTGGATGCGCCTCGGGCTCGCAACCTACGCTCATTGGCACGGCATCGAGCTGGGCAACATCGACGACAAAGATGCGAGCCTTTTCCCAGTCGCCATACCTGACTCCTCTGGGCACCTGGAACTTGGCATGCTCCACCGTCCGCTCTTTCCAGGAACTCGCCCAGAGGAAATCGCAATCCAACATGTGTCACGTGAGGTGGACCTTGATCACGAGAGTATCTGGATTTCCTATTGCCCGGCGGCGTTGCAACGAACTGAGCCTGATAGATTAAGCAGATTTGCGTCTCATCACCGGTTGGCGACACCAGTGTCACTCTGGGAACGGCTCAAAATCGGCGCAGGAACTCCCCCCATCTTGACCAAACACGGCTGGTTAATCATTTACCACGGTGTTAGCGAAGTGGCTGGTGCGGGTGGCAATGGCCATCATCTTTGCTACTCGGCCGGTGTGATGGTGCTCTCACAGCAGCATCCGCGCGTGGTCCGCTATCGATCGGCGGAGCCAGTGCTAAGGCCCGAGATGCCGCAGGAGCGGGATGGGACCGTCGCCAATGTCGTTTTTCCCACCGGCATCGATCGCCGCGACGATCTTGGCACCCCAGATCGTTTCGACGTGTACTACGGGATGGCCGACAGTCGGATTGGCGTGGCCCGCCTCGACTTACCCGATCGCTTGCCGGCAGGAACAGACGCCGACTTACGATAAGCGAAGGTCGATTGCGTCCTGAGCATCTTTGAGCGCATGCTCCCTCGCGGTTTCCAATGTTGGAAACGTTTCTGTCCCGTGATGAATCGTCATCGTTCGTTCGGGATGCTTGATCAACGTGTAGTCGCACTTCCAATTCTCGTGAGACTGCTGATGCATCTCCATTTCGATCTCAATGTTTTTGTAGATCGCTTGAATCACAAGATGCTCCTTTACCAGATAGCCAGAACAGGTACATCGATCATGAGAGGGATCATCGCCGCTCGAGCAATTTTCGATCCAGGAGACGTGCCTGATAACCAGATTCCAGCAGTTTATCTACTTCTGCGGCAACATCGACCGATGTATCAGCGACCGCGATCTCATCAACAGGCCATTTCGGCAACCCGGACTTTGCAGGCGGCGTGAGCTCGATTTTCACACGGTATCGTCCCGCGCTGGTTTCCTCAACATTGACTGTCGATTCCCAATCGGAGAGGTCATGCCTATCGATGAACTTCGCCAAAGCCGCGCGGCAGTCGTTCTGCTTCACTTGAGAGAGTCCTTTTGAAGTCTGATCCATTTGCGATTTCACCAATCTTTCGAGAGAACTGACTCCGCGGCGGTTACCAAGATCAGCGCCTCAGCCGCCGGTTGCGCCATCTTACTTAACCCTCAGGCTAGTCGCGTCAGCCCCTCTCGGCTGATCAATTCCGCACACAGCTGACATGAGCCGCCAATTCGATAGCCGGCCAGCGTCGATCAATTCTTTGTAGCTCCGGTCTGATGGTTTGCATCCTACAGAGCAGGGGAAACCGCATGCCTCAGAGTTCGCACGATCAAGCCGCAGAACTTCACAATCTGGCATTCCACGCCCACGCCGTCGCAGCAGTCGCCCACGGCAAAGCAGAACATCGAACCGCTCACGAACTCAGCAAGCAGGCTTCCGAGCTCTCTCGGAATGCCCTGAAGCACTCCGAGCAGCTCGATGCAGCAGCGGCTAAGCCTACCAACGCGGAAACAGGGAAAGGCGAGAAAGCAGAAGCTGCGCATATTGTCCGCCCAGGACTTCCCGGTTAGCCAGCTCAGCCAGCGTCTTCTTCAGACTGGCCACAACTTCCAAATCGAGAGCTTTCGCTGGGTGCCCAGCTTTTGGGACCTGGGATCGGATGGCGCTCAATTGCAACGCACGAAAATCACGCGGTCAGAGCCTTGGTAAAGGATTCACTGCACTGGGAGAATCCTGGCCGGAGGAATCAATATGACGAAGCTTACCTATGCGAAACGGGAGAACCTTTCCAAGGATGAATTCGTGTTTCCCGAAACCCGCCGCTACCCGATCGGAGACGCCGCCCACGCCCGCGATGCCCTGGCCCGGTCCAGTGGAAAACCCGAGCACGCCGCGGTGGTGTCGGCAGTACGGCGAAAGTATCCGGAGATCGACATCGAGAAGTAGAAGGACCGGGGAACAGTGAGCGGGTACCCGGAACTGAGCTTCAGCCATACTGGCCAATAACCCTGAGCAGCTACAAGCTGCTCGATCACACATAAGAGACATAATGTTGGGGGCCCTGTCGGTGGCTTGGAGGCTGGACGACTTTATTCGGCTTCGATGAGCCCCGCCCACAATGCGGATGCGTTTAGTCCTCAGACGGCTTCCGTTTACCTATGCTCAGTCAGAAGCCATTGCGCAATCTCAGCACCCTGAACTGCGGTTAATGACGGATTTTCGCAAAAGACCTCCGCCGTACAAGGGCAGAGGTGTGCTGGGAATTCCAAGTGGCCGTAAAACCGGCTACCAAGAGAAGTGACTTCCGAAGCTGAGCGCGGGCTGGAAACCATGTGGAAGCGTAGCCGACTTTTCGGCCAAGTGGAAAGTTCCGCACCGAAAATCAGTGAACACTACGGCGTTTGAACTAAGTCGCTGTCGCGACGGACGCTGCGGCATGGGTCGTCCCCGGGGATTGTCGCCGGTGTAAGGCTTGGGTCACAAGGAGGTTTACAGTGACCCATCTTCGGCAGCTGATG
>Ga0187859_10000439_pt1 | contig 28121 bp, 20 predicted proteins | sample June2016WEW_10_1_2_FD_133019 | JGI IMG/M metagenome (GOLD analysis project Ga0187859, IMG submission 133019) | Peatland microbial communities from SPRUCE experiment site at the Marcell Experimental Forest, Minnesota, USA - June2016WEW_10_10 | ecosystem: Environmental > Terrestrial > Soil >...
AGAAGTTGGTGAAGCTTGCGGGCCCGTCGAGTCCTACGATCGCCGACAGCTGCGGGCTGCTCAAGTAGTAATACTTCAGGCTCGCGATGCTGCCGTCATGCGTGGTGAGCACCCCCATACACGCCATGAGCCCGCCGGTGCTTCTGATCTCCTGGTTGTCCTGAAGGATGATCAGGTACGTCTTATCACCAAAGAAGCCCGTTGCGCTCAGGCCTTCGAACATTGGAAAAAGCAGTGAAGCGACAATGAGAATGAGGAGAACAGAAGCGACGTATCGGCGCGCATGGGAGGTATGATCATTATCCATCCTGATACACGCCATGCTCCCTCTTTTGTAATAACTTTAACTTGGGGCCCATGGGGGGCTCGGTCAGCGTACAACGATCTTACTGTTCATTCTTCGAAGAGCGACACAGCGTACTTAGTTTATGTTCACTATCACCCGTTACCGTGGGTTTCAAGCCCGTTTGCCGAGTGCTTCACTGAAGGAAGGTACTGTCGAAATTGTGCGCAGTCAAAGTATCACGATGTTCGCAAAAAGAGCAGACGATCTCTTCTCCAGCCAGGCTGGGACCACAGCGCAGAAGCTCAAAGCGCGTGCGTAAAGGCTGAAAGCTCGCTAGTCAAACCCCCCATCTCGCGAGCGGTGCCGTGATTGTCAAAAAGAGGCAATATTGGTATTATTGTACAATATTGTGCAATCGTGCAACAAGCTTTATATGTTAGCCTTACGCTACATCTAGTAATGAGCATCAAGAGATCCGCATGCGTTTCAGTAATCGTCGCTGAAAGGGGCTTACGTTGTGCTGACTCGCTCACACGGACTGAACGGGCTGAATCCTAAGGGAAAATAGAGCCCGATCTGTAAGTCGAAGGAAAAAATGAAAAAAGCAATCGTTTCTGTAGTAGCCCTATTCGTGGCGTTTTCGCTATTCACAGCGATAAACGTAGCAGCTGTCTCTGCTACCACTAGCACGTGTACGGCGGCGGCCTGCGCTCAGTGTACGAGCTGCACCACCTCATCGTGCTGCTCTTCTCCGTGCCCCGTTAGTCAGACCACGACCACACCCTGCCCTGCAGTCGCGTGCATGATCGTGACCTGCGCTGGTCCTGTTCAAACCGCTAGTCCGGTTCACATCGATGGTCCGGTTCAACACATTTGGGAGCCGTACAACAGCCCGTCTTTTTAAGCTGTGGTTCCAAGGACAGCGGCAGAGCGAGCTGACGTCCTGCACGCGCGGCTGTAAAGTCGAGTGGTGATGTAGGCAAGCTTAGTGAATGCTAAAGAGCTACGCGTATTCACGTAGCTCACTGGGTCATATTATGCACGATTAGCGCGACCTATTCGGTGTTTGAGCTATTCGGTGTTTGATGAATTCCTGATTTTTGTCCCTCACAAAGGCGAGGATTAGGCAGAACTAAGCGGGTTGCCGTGCTCTGTTTGCAACTTCCTCTCACGCGTTTCGATTTGGATCTGCTCGCAAGACGTTCAATGGGCGGCGCGAGTGGCTAGCTCAGCGTTACTCGAGCGCACGGAATGACCTCGAAAACCGCACAACGCGAGAACAAGCGATGTCGAAAGTGTGCAGCGTCTCAACTGTAATCGTTCAAAGACGTGGGGGCGGCGGGATCTAGCGGCACGTTATCCTCGCGTTTAAAACGAATCACGAGTCGGTTTCTTGTGAATCTCTCCCCTAAAAGCCTATTGGATCAGGGCGCTTGTCTTCAAGATACCATTCAAACGACCAAGTAGCAGGTCACGAAGGAGGAAGAGAACACATTAAAGTTCCCACTAAGATGGTCATCACACGTCAGGCCTCGCTATCTTTTTTCTTTTTAAACCACGGTGAATACCCAAAGGCTGCTTCTTTTGAGAGGACCCATATTTCCATCTGTCAAGGCTTAATCTTGTAATAGGTTAGTGAAGCTGCAAGCTCGTATCCACTGAAGAGGTTCTGGACGTGGACGCGTTGGGCAGTTTTGGCGGTCGATAGTGCTGTCCTGGGGTCAACGACACGTTATACACGACGTTCGGTCTGCCGCAAGGCGCATTCGATTTAGACGCTGCTCGTGGTAGGATTTATAGCATCGCTGTTTTTGGCGAAAAGCATGAATTGCTTAGAATTAACTCTTGATAATAACTTAACTTTTTTACATTAATTAAAACTATTGATAAGTTTTAACAATATTTAAATACTTTAACGCTAATTAAGAAGTAACGCACTCGGACGGAAAAAAGTCTTTCACAGCAACTCAGGAAAAAAGCCCCTACCATGATCAGAAAACAAGGATGCACGCCTAGCAATTTCATCAAGAAGCTCAGTCGTTGTCCCTCCGGGTGCGCCTCTAAAATACGTGATAATGAAAGCAAGGTCATTTGTCGGGCGGGGATGCAGATAAAAGACGATTAACTGACGATTAGGGGGTTTTTCTGTGGAATATGAGACTGAACCAGCGGAGGCTTTCTTAAAAGAAACGCCAACGTACATTGACGCATTGGACGAGAGCATACAGGCGTGTGCACACGGTTACCCTACTAGCACAGAGCTATCGGCGCTATCCATCCTTGCAGTTATACAGGCTAACAGCGAGCGCCTGGAACTTAGGCAGCATGATCACAACACTCGGTCGCGGAAGCGTTCAGGAGTTAGGCAGTCAATATTGTCTTCATCGTGCAATATTGCCTCAATCTCACAATATTGCCCCAAACTTTTTATAGATAAGCGTATTAGGTTAGGGCGCGGGAGAAATGCCTCGTTCTTTTTTGGGGCTTTTAATGCGAGCGTTCACTCCCCAGATAGAAGCGACTTTAGCAATACTTGGCATAGCAGGCGCTTCCAACGAACTGGGCAATTTGCTACTGAACTGAGCACTGACGAGCAACGTAGGCGTGAAAAAATGGGGAATCGCCTGTGCGTACGGACAACCGGCGCACGGGGGTGAAGCGATGGAGTCAGTAGCAGTTATCATTCCGACACTAAACGAGGAACGCTCAATCGGCACGGTAATCGATGGCGTGCCTGTTGCCGATCTCTTGGAGAGCGGGCTCGAAACTGCCGTGTACGTGATCGACGGGAAATCCACCGATCACACGAGGGAGATCGCCGTCGAAAAGGGTGCCCAGATCATACTCGAAGAGCAGAAAGGGAAGGGTGTAGCTATTCAAACGGCATTCAGGTCCATCAACGCCGATTACGCGATTATGGTTGACGGGGACGATACGTATCCAATCGGCGCGGTTTCCGAGATGCTGGACCTGTTACAGACACATGACGTCGTCATGGGATCTCGATTTACGGGTACCATACAGCCGGGAGCCATGACCGAACTGAACGTTGTGGGGAACAAACTCCTCTCGCTCCTCGCGCGGGTGCTCTTTGGCGCACGCATCAGCGACGTGTGCACCGGTTTCTGGGGCTATCGAAGCGACGCGATCCGGCGCTTGCAGCTCTCAGCGCGTGGCTTTGAAATTGAAGCTGATATGTTCGCTGAATGCGTGAGGAAAGACTTGCGCATCGCGGAAATCCCAATCACCTACCGCGCCCGGAAGGATCAACCGAAGCTGTCGTCGCTGAGAGACGGCGTCAAAATCGGCCTTTTTTTGTGCAAGCGACGTTTGCGACTGGAACGGCCGAAGCTAAGCGAATCGGGAAAAACTGAAAGCGCCAAGCCGATTGGGGGAATAGACTGATGCTGGGCATTAATAGTTCTTTTGCCACACCACATGCGGCGATATCGCTCCTGAACGCTTTTCCTGTTCAGACGCTCGCCCTTATTGCTGTGTCTGCGCTTGCAGCTCTTCTCATCTGGGTGTTTGTAGGCTACCCGCTTTTGATGCTACGGGTTACTCTTACGCACAAAGGCGTTGAAAAGAATTACTCGTTTCAGCCGTTCTTCTCAATACTTGTGCCTACATTCAATGAAGAAGCGGTTATCGAAGAAAGGATCGAAAATCTACGCGCTTTGCGGTACCCAAAAGACAAGTACGAAATCCTCGTGATCGACTCAGGGTCCTCGGATGCGACGAAGAGCATAGTTCGGCGGTTGTGCGCAGAAAGTGGTGCGCCGCTGACGAAGCTCGTATGTGAAGACCAACGGTTGGGCAAAGCCTCTGCAATCAACTGTGGAAGCGCCCACGCCGCAGGGGATATCATACTCGTTACAGATGCAAATTCATTTTTTGACGCGAACGTGCTAGGAGAGCTAGGCCCACATTTCGAGAGACCCGAAATAGGCGGAGTTGGGGGACGATACGTGGTGTCGAATCCTGACGACCCACTTCCGCGCACCGAGCAGTTCTACTGGGATCTCGAAACCTTGCTTCGCACCGGCGAGTCCGCTTTAGATTCCGCGTGCCTTTTCCAAGGGGAGATTAACGCTTGGAGAAAATGCATAGTCGATGCCGACACCGCGATGATTGGCGAAGATCTGGATATGTCAATAGCGATACGGAAGAAAGGCTATAAGGTGGCATTTGAGCCCGATGCGATATGTTACGAGCCCTCTCCCACTTCATTTAGCGAACAAAAAACGCAAAAGAAACGGCGTTGCTTGGGCACCATCCAAAACATCGCCAAGCACTGGCGATATCTCATTGTCCCGAGGGACTGGTACCGCGGCATAATATTTCCGTCCCACAAAGGCTTGCTTGTGGTCACCCCCTTCATGTTTGTCGGAATATTACTCGGCTACATAGCGATCGGGAACCCGCTTTTAGTGCTGGGCCATCTAGTTATCACGTCCGCACTTTTTCTGATCCTGCTCTCTGTGTACCTGCGGTACGCTCCGCGCGTGCACCGGGCTGACGCCGGCACCCGGCCCGCGAAGTTCTCATTCCTTCGGGTGGCACGATACGTGCTTTTCGATGAATACCTGCTCGTGCTGGCTTGGAAAGACTTTTTTTCCGGCAGTTACTCGGTTCTTTGGGAAAAAATCGATTCGACGAGGGCGGGAGCCGGACTGTAGAGCCCTTTTAGGGCGTGTGCGTGGAAGCATGACAGTTGGGCCGTTGAGGGCGCAGTGCCTTCAAACAATAGGCTCTATTCTGTGCTTCGCTAGGCAAAGAGCGATGCAAAGGCGAAATTTTCTTGCCCTAATTATCGCGCTGGAACCATCGCGAAGGAGTCGCTTCTGAAAGCTTGTCGATCCATTTGTTATTGACGACCATGGATTTTTTGAATCTCAGACAGTCAGCGCAGACACACAAAACATTTATAGGCAGCTCACACCCGATTAGGACGCGGAGGTTTGAATGCACGGACTAGGTCGTACTCGGTTGGTTCGACGTGGAAAGTCGGCGAGCTACTTTGTGCACTCGGAATCTGTGCAAGCGACGATGAGGGGCGGTGGCGCTAAATGAGAGTCTATTTTCTGCACCCACCTTTTGTGTCAAACGGAAAAACCCTGTCCAAGTTCCATAGGTGCACGAGGTGGCAGGGGGTCGTTTCACTCGGGGGCACCTACTGGTATCCGATTTGGTTGTCGTACGCGACAGGAGTCATTGAAGACGCAGGCTACCAAGCCAAGCTGGTAGACGCGTCAGCAAAGGAATGGGGTGTGCCAGAGGTTAAGAACGATCTTGATGCATTTAATCCGGATATACTCGTTATTGAGTCGAATTTCGCAAGCGTAAAAAACGACATCGACATCATCGCCCAGTTGAAACAAGGAGGCGACTTTTTGTCCGTGTTAGTCGGACCGCCGGCCTCTCAGTTTCACGAAGCAATGCTTCAAAACGACCACGTGGACGTAGTGGGAAAGTACGAGTACGACCTTACGATCAGAGACATCGCTGCGGCAACTGAGGAAGGGACTGATCTGGAAGAGGTGTCCGGGATTTCATACAGGCGAGACGGCCGCACTGTCCAGACTCCAGACCGACCCTTCATGACCTCTGAGCAACTCGACGCCATCCCGTTCGTGACAAGCGTGTACAAAAACCACCTTGACATTAAGGATTACATGCTCAGCCATGCACTGCACCCAATGGTGCAGCTATTTACGGCGCGCGGCTGCCCAAACCGGTGTACGTTCTGTTCGTGGCCGAGAACGTTCATGGGTACGAAGTTTCGAGCGAGAAGCGTCACCAATGTCGTTGACGAGTTCGAGTACGTAAGCAATGAGCTCCCTGCAGTCAAAGAGATCTTTGTTGAAGACGATACGTTTACGATCGACAAAAAGCGAGTCGCAGCGGTCTGCAGCGAGATCAAAAAACGTGAGCTTGACGTTCGCTGGTCCTGCAATGCGCGAGCAACTCTCGATTATGAAACGATGCGGATAATGAAATCGGCTGGCTGCCGCCTCATCGACGTCGGCTATGAGTCGGGCAGCGACAAGATACTTAAAAACATTAAAAAAGGCGTCACGACTGCCGATACCAAGGCGTTTACTGCCAGCGCGAAAAGGGCAGGCTTAAAGATCTTGGGCGATTTCATTTTTGGCTTGCCTGAGGAGACCGAAGACACCATACAGCAGACAATACAGTTCATTAAAGAGATAAAACCCGATATGCTTCAGATAGCAGTAGCAACCCCAATTCCCGGGACGGAATTCTACCAATGGATCTCTGAAAACGGCTTTCTCCTCGAATCTGATTCGAGCAAGACGATAGATGAGCACGGATTTCAGCGATGTGTCATATCTTACCCAGATTTGTCCAGTGACGATCTCGTCTGTAGTGTCGAGTCGGCGCTCAAAGAGTACTATTTCAGTGCTTCTTTCGCTAAAATCGCCGTGCGGAATATCTTGAGCAGGGATGGTTTGTGGGAGTTAACTGGGCTGCTAAAATCTGCCCGGACTTTCTTGAAGCATGCCAACAGGTCTATGTGACTTAGCTGCTGGGTGATTGAGCGTGGCCGCTGCGGTCGAGGTCAATGTTCGCTTGCTTGCTAGATTTTTAGCTATACCCAACGTTCACGCGCTTGCGCCCTCAAACGAACCGCTTAGCGGTCGCTTTTTTGGTAAAAATGCAATCAAACGATAGCCCCTGTGGAATCAATGAACTGTAAGCCCTATTTTTTTGTCGCGCCCGATACTTTGATCTGCAGTGAAGAACTCACATCACGTGCAAAGAGCGGCACATCAGGGGCTGTAAGATTGAAGCATCGAGAGACCACCAGAATGGTCGGTGGGGGTTCTTAGCATGAAGATATGCTTAGTTGGCACCGTTTCGCCGCCAGATGAAGCTCGCAAAGTCATGGCTCACAACCTGTTGCCTATCCTAGCGAAGGAGTGCGACGTCAAGTTCTTTGACTTGCAACGTCTGCTTTCGCCGGATGAATGGAAAAAGGTTAAAGCGTTCAAGCCGGACGTTATACACTCTATTACGGCCGCCTCTCCTTTCAGTTTTCTGTTAACGCGAATCCTTCAAACGATGTGCAAAAATCCCAAGACCGTCATATTTTCACCGCTCATTCCGTTCCGAGGGTTTTCCCACGGGCCTTGGTTCGCGTTTTCGTCTCTTCTTGCGCCAGCGGTCCCTCTCATAAAAACTGACCTAGTACTGACCCAATCAGCTGAAGCCGAAGCGACATACCACCAGCTTGGCTGCAACGTCATGCCGTTCGTGTACAGCGGCGTTGATCTCAACAGGTTTCACCCCGTTTCAAACTCGGAAAAGAAGGAGCTGCGCGCACGGTATGAAGTCGAATCAGACAAATTCGTTGTTTTACACGTAGGATCTGTACGAAAGTGGCGTAACGTGGAGTGTCTAAAGAAGATCCAAGAGGATGACGAAAACCAGGTTTTTTTGGTCGGGAGACCGTCAACGAAGTACGAACTCCAAGTTGCCGCGGGGTTAAAGAAAGCTGGCGTTATAGTGACAAAAGCGTACAATCCCAAGGTAGAGGAGTTCTACGGGCTCTCAGACTGCTACATATTTCCCACAACGGATGCTGCGGGAAGCATCGATGTCCCGCTTTCGGTTCTTGAGGCCATGGCGTCGGGGTTACCCGTTGTCTCGACCCGGTTTGGCGGCTTACCACGGCTTTTTGACGAGGCCGCAGGTTTCTGCTATGCGGAAGTCGATGAGTTTCCTGACAGACTCAAGGCGCTGAAAACCCAAGGAGCTGCGATCAAAACGAGAGAACTTGTTCGGCCGTATTCGTGGGACAATATCGCCCGAAACTTGGTTGAAGTTTACGAGCAGCTGCTTCAGTGACCCTTTGCAACGGAGATCGGCCCTTTGGGTGGGGTGCAACGACGACTTAGACGTGGCCCCATGTCGGCTTCCGTCTCCGTTGTATCCTTCGTCGCCTCTGAATGGTTTACCCCGACCACCTGAGACTGGCACGGCATGAGTTTTGTTGTCGTATGCGCATAGCATCAGGCCAGCTCGTTTGGCTCGTGACCTAACGCGTGAGCCCGAGCTCGGCTCCTGCGCCGAGGTGCACTTCTCTCACCAAGTGGCGACGGCCGGCAGGTTACTAACTTGACCTTGGCCAACAAAAATAGGATCGATAAGCACTGAGAGCAAGTGACGCTGAGAAACCCTGCGGCTGGCAGCGACGCGGCAGGCTGCGCCCAACCGCCGTCATACTCATTGGCAGTTCGCAACGAGCAAAATGTGAAGCGAAAACTATACGAGCACCGAAACACGAGAACCAAAACAGTGAACCGCTTTGTGACGTTCACGGCAGAAAATAGAGTCCCCACATGGTCATCGCCCAGCACCGGCCCGCTCATAGACACGAAGGCAGCACCGATGTGGCTTGGCTGCCCTCGATTAAACTCTTAACTATCGCGTTGTGTCGGTGGTCAGGCAAGAAGCGAAATAGCACCGATATTGATATGGGCACGTCGATTTGCGTGTAATTCTGCAGCCACAAGCTGGCGAAAGCAGGGGCGAAGAAAGCAGACGCGGGTCCACTGAGTGAGCAGATGAAAATACTTCAAGTCGTAGAGCGATTTTATCCGAGGGCGGGAGGAGTTGAATTCCACGCATTCCACATATCCAGAGAGCTTGCAAAACTGGGTCACGACGTTACCGTCGTCACCTCGAGTTCCGTAGCGCAACAGGACGTGCCAGGTATCTCTAACAAGGGGCTCACGCTGCGAAATTCATTGCCAGATTTACCCTTTTTTGAAGCAGACGAAGAAGGCGTAAAGATCTACCGATTTAGGCCAAGACTAGCGCTTTACACGCTGTACCTGACGCCCGGGCTCATACGCTACCTGTTCCAGGACCTTCGAGAATACGACATCGTTCACGTCCACCAGTATCTGCACGCTGAACCGAGCCTCGTGGCGATAGCGTCGAAACTCGCGAAGACGCCATTCGTTCTCACAGCGCACGATATGATATCGTCATACGGGGGTTTTCGCGAGTTGGCTAAAAACTTCGCAGACGGCATCTTTGGGCGTGCCGTGTTGCGCTCCGCTGCTGCGCTCATCGCCCTCACGCCCATAAACGCGGAGCAGTACGTTCAACTTGGCGCACGCCGGGAGCGAATCAGGATCATCCCTAACGGCATTACACCGGAAGAGTTCGCGAATCTCACGACTTCTGCAAAGCTCTTGCGAGACCTTGCCAACCCCGAACACCTCGTACTGTTTGTTGGTCGTTTGGTATCATACAAAGGGCCTCAATACCTCGTGCACGCGATCGCCGACATTCTTGACGAGTACCCATCAACAAAATTCGTGTTCATCGGTCAAGATGATGGGTACGGCGCAGAACTCAAGCGACAGGCCATCACCGAACACGTTCTCAACCAGTGCGCGTTTATGGGCCAAGTATCTGACGAGAAGTTGAAAGAATTTTACGCGACGGCGGATGTTTTCGTCCTGCCCTCCAGCTGCGAAGCTTTCGGGATTGCCGCTTTGGAGAGTGTCGCGGCTGGGACTCCTGTGGTGCTTGCAGACCTAGGCGGGCTGAGCTACATTCTGTCGGAGATAGGTGGCCAGCCGATCGACATGCAAGCAGACGTTTCAGCTCAAATCGCACGGGCTGTCAAAGCAGTTTTCAAGAATGACTCCGATCAGCAGATCGAGATCCAAAGGCAGCATGTGCTCAATGCCTTCTCGTGGAAGAGCATCGCCGAGCAACTCGTCTCAGTGTATGAAGAGGTGTTGGCCCAGGGAGGTTAGCGTTGTGCGGTTCGAGTGCCTCGTTTGGTTAAAGAAGAATGATACGTGCGGTTGAGCGCTTTACGAAAGATTATTATGCTTCTAGCTGATATCATTTTGAAAGCAACGTCAAAGCGCAGTAATAAATCCCGGTCTTAGACCAAACGTTTTGCGCTCCCGAATCAAAACTGAGCTCGAAGTTCACGTCGGGGCAGTGGCACGCCGTCGTTTTGTCAAGCCGAGCAGCGCTGCAAGCGTGGGACGGCAATAGCAACAAGAGACTTACTGGGGCTATCGGGGGCGCTCAGACCGTTGTCATTGAAGGCTGTCGACTCAAGCCCTTAGTGCATCGTCCTGCCTCAGTTAGCCAAGTACGACGACACAATCAAATGAAAAGGCGCGTCCTTGCTTGCTTTATGGGGATCGACGGATCCGGAAAAACGACTGTTGCTAGATCGCTGCAGAAGTCACTCACGAGCGCAGGGGTCTCCAGCACGTACCTGTGGTGTGGCTGGCGCGGCTTTGAGTCGTGGCTATTTAAGCCTTTTGCGTCGCAGACGAAACAAGTCATGACTAGACGGGGCAGTGAGGAGAACATCGAGTCAGCCCATTCCAAGATTCCTTTTTTTGACTGGTTCACGTGGCTTGATTACTTCGTGCGGGTATGCCCGCTGCTTGTCGCTTCGTTGCTGACAAACACGATAGTGCTAGCGGACCGCTATGTCTATGATGTGATACTTGCCCTTCACGCAGACGGTTCGAAGTCGTACAGGTTGGTGGTGTGGCTCTTTAAGTTGTTCCCCCGCCCCACGATTATCTTTTACGTGAAAGTCCCCCCTGAACTTGCGTTTGCTCGAAAGGATGATGTACCGTCACTTGAGTTCTTGCGCCGAAGCGACGACGAGAAACGAAAATTACTCGCGCAATTCCCCATTGATCAAGTGATCACGCTCGACGGCACGCGTACTGTGCAGGAGCTCACTGAGGAGGCATTCACTATTACTACGGCACTCCTACCATGACCAAAACCATCGTACTGGGCATAGACTCGCTTGATCCATACGTTTTGTCTGCACATCAGGCCGCGCTGCCGAACTTTGCACGACTCATGCACGAGAGCCCGACGTTTCTCTCGAAGTCGGTTTTTCCGGTCGATACTATCCCGGCTTGGGCAAGCATCAATACCGGCTTGAGCCCAGGAAATCACGGGCTGCTCTACGTCTACGACATTTTTGATCCCACGATGGGCGACTTGCAAAAACTTAGCATTGACTCCGTGAAAGGACGGACGTTCTGGGATTATCTGAGCAGAGAGCGCTATCGGTGCGTCATCGTTTTTCCTCAGCTAATGTACCCTCCCTGGGACGTAAACGGTGCTATGGTGGGTATATCGCCGCTCGAACGACAGTTGGATTGGATATCTTCGGAGATTACCATTGATGCGTACCCTGAGCACGTTATGGCGAAGCACAATATTCCCCACACGCTTCGGAGCCTGTGGGGTGGATTCCCAGGAATCAAACATTTGGAAGAATGGATCACACTTGGAAAAGAAGTGCTCGAAACAGAAAAAACAATCGCGATGTCACTTAGCCAGAACGAAAGCTGGGACCTTTTTTTCGTCTACTTCAACTTGTTAGACGTCATTCAACACAGACTCTGGCGATTCTTTGACGAACAGGATCCCGCGTATCCGGGTATCACGTCGTTCAAGAGCACGATCTTGGATTATTACAAGATAATTGATGGCTTTGTTGGGGAGTTTATCGACATGTACTCCGACGCGAGCGTAATCGTGTTGAGTGACCACGGCCACCATTCAAGGCCTGCCAAGACGGTCAACATCAACGAATTCTTAAGAAGAGCTGGTTACATAACCGCGAAAGGCAACCGGATGAGGACGCTCAGCAAAGTGAGAAAAACCATTTTAGACGTTTCGAATAGATTGAACATCGAACACTTCCTGATCCGGCTCGTCGTGATAAACGAGCGGCTCACCAAAGCCGGTAAGTCAATGTACTCGTCTGCGGGGTCAATCGATCAGACCAAAAGCCGCGCATTCTTATCGAACTTCGCAGGCATCAAGTCGTATCCGCAAGGCGGGATTGAGATTAATCGAGACCTTGTGTCAGAAGACGAATATGAGAAGGTGCGGAACGCGTTGATTGCCTCACTCTCCGAGCTGAGATCGCCTCATCAGGCACCGCTCATGGAATGGGTAAAGTGGAGAGAGGACGTTGATCCCGGAAGGTTCTGCGAGCGCATATACCCGGATATCCTTTTCTGGCTCGCGGACGGATACGGCGTCGGATGGGAACTGTACTCGAGCCTCTACGGAAAAGCGCACGACCACAATGTGGCATCTGGCGGGCATAACAAGGACGCTGTTCTATTGCTCAGGAACATCGACAAAGAGGTAAACGACAAGGTTCCGAGCATCGTAAACGTGACCCCTTCGATTTTGGACTTGTTCGGTATTGACTGGAAAGAAAAGCGCCTTGATGGGAAAAGCATTTTTTAGACAAAGAAGCGGCATTTTTGGTTCGTTCTCAATAACGAACTGCACTCGTCGCTGTAGCTATAAGCTGCAACTTTTTCCCACTATGTTAGGAAGAACTGCAACAGATGATTAAGTAAAAGTAGCGCACTTCAGCCAGTGGAAGGCTGAAACTGTGTGCTTAGTCTGCGCTCTATGTTCTGGTCGAAAAATAGTGCAAGACTTATTCGGTGCGGCGGCCTCCGCTGCGCTCGAGCTTGAAAAGGGTAAAAACTATTTGCGAGCGAGAAGTGGGACTTCTTCTTAGTCTTTTTCTCTTTTTTTGACCTCAGACTGACTCTGGCGATTCTTCGATGAAAACGATCCTAGTTATCCTCCAAGAACTCGTGCTGCAGTACTATCACAGACTATTGTATGGCGCAAAAAAAGACGACCTGAAATTGTCCGGAATCGAAATTGAGGGGCTTGCAGAAGTCCGCGCTGAGAAGTGAAGCGTGGACTCCAACAACGTTTCAGAGAAACACGATAAATAGTTCCCAACACCGCATCCTGATTCAAGCACTCGTTTGTTCCTGATATCTTGCATAACGTATTTGAGCAAACAGGATAGCACCTCTGCCGCAGTAACTCGTCCGTGATGCCGCTCAACCGTGTCTTGCAACGCGGAAGAGGTCCTTGTCATTGTCGTCAAACCAGTGTGCACCCTACCGGTTACAGCACATAACGTCGGAGAACGTTGGAAAAGTACCTCGCGGCTTTGCTGAAGAGCGGACGCTGCTCGAAGGGGTATCAGTGAAATTTCGCGTGCCAACTGCCAATCTTGTGTCCTTTGATTTCGTGCAGCACTCGGCAAAACCTCGGGGTCGAAGATCCGTCGGCCGCCCCCATTGGCGTTGATGTATGCGAACAGGGACGAGCTATTACGCACTACCTTGCCCAAATAAAGCAGTTTTGATAATTTTAGGCAATTTAGACGCCATTTTGCAAAGGAACGCTTAAGACGATCTAAACTCCTCTATCGTGTACCTATGTGCTCGGAGCAGACTTGTGGCCCGAGTACGGGGTTAACGTTCAAGGTGAGGAGGAATGTTTGCAGAAAAGAGAGGTGTGATTGTTGTCGCAGTAGTGCTTGTGATTTGTGCATTGTTGTTCTATAACGCTAACGCTGTAGTTGAGGCGAAACCCGCCACCGCCACTTCCGCCAAGGTCCCCACCGCCCTCACTATCTCAGCACCCTCCTCAGCGCAGGTCAAACAGTCCTTCTCGATCACCGGCAAACTCGCCGCCAACGGCGCTCCGTTAACCAAACAGGTCGTCTACCTCCAGCGCCTCGGCGGCACCACCTGGACCATCATCAACGCGCAGTACGTCACCACTGGCACCTACTCATTCAGCCGCACCGAAACCACCGCCAACACCTACCAGTACCGCACCACCTACACGGGCAGCGCCCCCTACGTGAGCTCAACAAGCCCGACCGCGACCGCCACCGTCACTTCCGCCCAGATCTCCACCACCCTCACTATCTCAACACCCCCCTCAGCGCCGGTTAACCAGCCCTTCTCGATCACCGGCAAGCTCACCGCGAACGGCGCCCCGTTGACCCAACGCACCGTCTCGTTGCAGCGCCTCAGCGGCAGCACCTGGACTACCCTCGCCTCGCAGACCGCCACCACTGGCACCTACTCCTTCAGTCGGACCGAAACCACCGCTAACGCCTACCAGTACCGCACCACCTACGTGGGCAGCGCCCCCCGCGTGAGCTCAACAAGCCCGCCCGCCACCGTCACCGTCACTGCCGTCGATCCAACCCCAACGGCAACCCCAACGCCTACCGCAACGCCTACCCCAACCGCAACGCCTACCCCAACCGCAACGCCAACCCCAACCGCAACGCCTACCCCAACCGCAACGCCAACCCCAACCGCAACGCCAACCCCAACCGCAACGCCAACCCCAACCGCAACGCCTACCCCAACCCCAACCGCAACGCCTACCCCAACCCCAACCGCAACGCCTACCTCTACGCCAACCCAGACACCCACCACCATGACCGTCACCGCCTCCAGCACCACCCCCGTGGTTAACCAATCCTTCACCCTCTCTGGCACACTCAAAGCCGGCAGCACCCCGCTCTCGGGCAAAACCATCAGGCTTCAAAGAGAGGACCCGTCAGGCAACTGGGAGCAAGCGGTCAACACAACCACCACCAACGCCAACGGCTCCTACTCCTTCACCTGGAGTGAATCTGCACAGGGCCAGTACCGATTCGAACCGACCTTCGATGGTGCCGGTGCCTACGCTTCAGCTAATGCAGTGATTGGCATCACGATCGGCACGTAATTAGCATCACGGTCGGCACCCTTGCCTGAACGTGATCGCCCTGCCGAACATTAATATGCGGAGGGAGAGAACGTCTCGATTGCGAAGGCAGGTATGCGTCTATAGCAAGCGAGGACACTTGAAGCGGATCTTGCCATCGACGTGGCTTCGGACTTTTGGAACCGAAGCCCAAAACACGGTTTGAAGAGTGTGTCGGGAACTGGTTCCAAATCGGAACCTCATGAATTGGAGCAAATTCTTGCCATCCGACAGATCTGGGACGGTTAAGAAAAAGGTCTGAGAAGAGCTCGGCGGAATGGCTTCCGCGCGGCATAGGCGAGGATACGCTTTTCTCTCTGAGCTCACAAAGGTGGTTACCGGTTTGCATACGCCACCAACGCAACCTGTTACTGGCGCCCACGGCGCAATTTTGCTGAGTTAGCTAAGCGGTTTTTTTTCTACAGGCGCTTCTACTAGTCGGTTTTCTCCGACGTCGTGTTCGAAGCCTAAAGCGGCACCGACGTCAACGCCACCATCACCCTCACCCTCAATGACAACATCAAGCCCGGCCCGAGCCGCGACAAACATCACTATCCCTTGCTCCAGCCCCTCACAACGACCATCAACGGTAAAATCCTCATCATCGCCCCCATCGCCAACTTCACCTACGGCTGCTGAGTCCAGCTCACCGTCCCGCCGATGCCGTCCTCAGCGCCGCAGGCACCTCATATGGCCAAGACTTCATCACCGGCTTCGCCACGTCTTCGCCGAATCTCTTCCAATCCTGAGTCTGAAGGTGAGCACACGGAGCTTGACGGAACCGCCTTATCGTGCAGTTCGTTCTTCAGGATAGAGACCAAGGGCGGTACAGCAGAAGTTGATGCATCGATACGCTGGTGACGTGACGAAACTATATCATTCGCGGCGTTTCTATTACTATTTAGTGAGTGTAAGCTAGTTGCGACGGAAATTACCGCAACTATGGATATGATGGATCATTATCTGAAACTCATTTACTTTGCCTTTCTAGAGATGCAAGGAGAATTGTGCCACCGAGGCCAATTGATGGCGTACTATGCCAACGTTGTTATGGATGAGGTACACGACGACTTGTCTGTCTTCATTTTGTAAAGGACAGCTTAAGGCGAACAAACAGTCTTTACAGCGTACTATCGTGCTCGAGGCCTTGTCGCACGAGTATAGGTTCAAGGAGAGCCGGAATGTTTGCAGAAAGGAAAGTTGTGATTGTTGTAGCAGTAGTACTTGTGATTAGTGGATTTTTGTTCTGGCACGCTACCAGTGAAACCCCTTCCACAAACACTACTCTAACCCCCTCCCTCTCCGTCACCGCCTCTACCACCACCCCCGTGGTTAACCAATCCTTCACCCTCTCCGGCACACTCAAAGCCGGCAGCACCCCGCTCTCGGGCAAAACCATCAGGCTTCAAAGAGAGGACCCGTCAGGCAACTGGGTGCAAGCGGTCAACACAACCACCACCGACGCCAACGGCGCCTATACCCTCACCGTAAGCGAATCTGCGCAGGGCACCTACCGATTCGAACCGACCTTCATCGGCGCTACCTACGCTTCAGCTAACGCCACGGTCAGCATCACGGTCGGCAACGTTCTAGAAACCGAGATTAGTATCTTAACAACAAATAGCAACCCCGCCGTTAACCAGTCCTTCACTGTGCACGGAATCTTACAAAACGGAGTTAGTGGCGCGCCCCTCGCCGGCCAACCGATCACCTTGGCCAACATCGCTCCCTCGGGCGCAAAAGTTACTATGAACACCATCACCGACGCCAACGGCTCCTACTCCTTTACTGTAAGCGACTCCGCGCAGGGCAGCTACATCGAACAGGCCAACTTCTATGGCACTGCAAGTTATCTTGCGACCTCGTCCATGCTTTTTGTGACCGTAGGCAATCCTATACCAACTTCACTTTCGTTGAATGTCACAAATAGCAACCCCGCGGTCAATCAGTCTTTCACCATTTCAGGATACCTAACGGATATAAACGGGACGAAGCTTCCGAACAAGGCACTCTGGGTGAATATTCTGCTTCCCACTGGGCAATGGAATATGACGCAATATACGGCTACTGACTCGAACGGCTATTTTTCTGCGACGTACAGCGAGCAAGTCGCGGGTCAGTATAGGTTTGAATTTCACTTTATGGGCGACAGCATTTATGCTCACTGCGGGCCCGCTATAGAGGTGGCCGTCGGCACGCTTGAACCAACCAACATCTCCATGAACACGAGTGTCACCAACCCTGCCGTCAACCAATCCTTCACGCTGTCTGGCACCCTCACGGATGCGAATGGCACACCTCTTGCGGGAAGAGAGGTACTCCTGTCTCAGTCCCCGGGCGACGGAGGTTACGTTGATCAGAGATATACTGACCAAAATGGCTCTTATTCCTTTGTTTTGAATGACAGCGCTATTGGAAACTACCAATACACTGCCATTTTTTTGGGGGATCAAACAGATGCACACTCTCTGGCCTCGGTCGGCATCACGGTCGGCACCTGAACGTGATCGCGCTGCCGAACATTAATATGCGGAGGGGGGAACGTCTCGATTATGCTGCGAGTTTAGGGTACCATAGTGCACCTTGTCTGACGGGAGAGGCACTCGCGGATGTGGCGACTGCAAAAACAGTGGGTGAAGCATCAAAAAAGTGCTTGAACATGGGCATACCTGCGCTCACCCGGTCGCCGGATTGCTGCGCGCTACGTTGCAAACAAATTTCTCCAGCGACATGACGTCACACATCACAACGAGGCAAACAGGAGAGATGGCTCTAATGATGCAAAAACGTATTACCTGAGCAACTAACTAACTGCCACGTACGATATAAGGACGGACTCGCTAGCACCATATCGGAGTTACTTTATTCTCTAATACTCCGTGCTTGCGACGTTAACATAAGGGGGGCACTCGCAATACACGTTCTTTACGCAACCGATCAATCTGCATGTAATGTGTATGGTGGCGCCGAAATACAGCTGCTGAAAACAAGAGAATATATCAACAAATCGGACTGCGACGTCGACGTGACCTTATTCAACATGTGGCGCCACACGATAGACGAGTACGATATTATCCACTTCTTTAAACCAAAGACGTTCCCAACCGAATGTGCTTCGTTATTGCGACTCGCGAAAGAAAAGAATGTAAAAACGGCGATCTCTCCGATCCATTTTGTCAGTAGCCAATCTATAGAAGAACTGAGCCCTACTTTTTCAGACGCTGCGCGGCGGAGAACCTTGTTTGAGCTTAGAAAGCGGATTTTTAAGCGGGGGTACCTACAAGAACTTAACCCAGAGAAAACCTATGAATTAATATTGGGCCTCTCAGATATTATTTTGCCAAATACGCGTGATTCATTAGATTTTCTCTTAGATAGCTACCATAACATCGCAAAGGATAGATGCACCGTCATACCAAACGGTGTGGACGCATTCTTCAAGGATGGAGATCCGCGACTATTTGAGGAACGTTTTGGCATCCGTGATTTTATTCTATTTGTGGGTCGAATAGAACCAGTGAAAAATTTACTAAAATTACTTCAGGCGTTTACAGAGAGTGAGTTAGATACTGAATTAGTGATCATAGGAAGATACGATGATCGCACTTACTATAATCGATGCAAGGACGCGGCACCGAGCAGAGCGGTTTTTCTACCTCCGCTAGCACACAACTCGCCACTATTGGCCTCTGCCTACAAAACGGCGCACAGTGTTGTATTACCGAGTTACCTGGAAATTCCTGGACTTGTTGCCTTAGAAGGTGCACTAGCAGGAGCGAACATCGCCATCACAGAAGTTGGCGGCTCAAAAGAGTACTTTGGAGATTATGCGTGGTACATAAATCCAATGAGCCTAAGGAGCGTTCAAGAGGCATTAATTGCCTCATATAATGCGCCGAAAAATAGTCGGTTGAGTGAGTATATCGAGCGCAATTTCGGGTGGCCTGAAATCGCAAAAAAAACCGTTCGAGCGTATGAATCGCTCTACTAACGATGGGTACGAAGTCGCGCGCAGCTTGTATCGTAACCTGAACCATATTAATTAGTCTGAAGCACATCAAGTGGTATACCATATATCATCATATTTGAGTAACTCTGGTCTGTTCTACCTGAACGTCGTGCGCTGCGGTTAGCGAGGGGCAGAACAAGATAATTCGGAAATCATTGCGGTCACGCTGGCACCTATGTAGCTGCGTGTCTGCAATAATAGGGATAAATCCAAACATCAGCAATATTTTACAGGGGACGCTATGCCACAAACTACGTTAAGTGGGCCATTCAGTCAGACGAAGCCCCGGGTTGCCGTTGTTTCTTTTCCGTGGAAGTCCCACTCGCCTTACAAGTTTCTCTCGGAGCTCATCATCATACTCGAACCGATTTCTGATAAGATAGTGCTTATAGATGGGAACACTGATCGGATCGATACAGCGCACAATAACAAAATCGTTGTGCGAGATATTGGTATCAGTATGCACTATCTAGGGGATCTAAAATCAAAGTATTTCTCGGCAGTCATATGGATTCTGAAGTGGTTCCTGATTCAGTGTCGGGCGAGCTTGGAATTGGCAAGAGCGCGTGCAGACGTGGATGTCGTAATATTCTACATGGCATATCCGGGATATCTTTTGCCACTTGTTGTAACGAAATTGCTTCGAAAAAAGAGCATCGAAGTCGTTACGCACAGCAAAGCCACCACTACGACGGCCCGGCTGTGGAGGCTGCAAGATCCGATCCTGTTCACGCTATTGGACGGAATATCCCCGGAATCGAGAGGCTTGATCAAAGAACTTGGCATAGAAAAATACGGGCAGAAAGTCCTTCCAGAAGGCGCCAGATTCATAGACGACAGACGCTACAAGAAGAACAAGCGGTTATCAGAGAGAGCAAATGTCGTTGGATTTGTAGGTCGAATGACGAGAGAAAAGGGGATAATTGATTTCGTTCACGCCATTCCTCTGGCTGCAGAGGAAGTGCCAGATCTGAAGTTCTCGATAGTAGGGTCGGGGCCCTTGAGCGACTGGGTCAGCGAGCAGTGCAACCACCTGATCACCGAACGGGGCATCGACATAACGCTGACGAATTGGGTTGAGACGGGTCCAGCCGATTATTATAACGAGATGAAACTGTTTGTCCTCCCTACCCACCTTGATGCCTTTCCCACCAGTATCCTCGAAGCGATGGCGTGCGGCACCCCGGTTCTAGCGACACCAGTTGGCGCTATCCGAGATGTGATCGCGGACGAAGACACGGGCTTTTTGCTTGAATCAACCGCGCCGGAACGCATAGCACAACGAATAACAATGATCTTAGGCTATAGGGAATTAGAAAGGGTCGCAGACAATGCGGAAGGCCTTATTAAACAAAAGTTCACGAGAGCTGCCGCCACAGAACGATATGACAAGATGCTTAAAGAAGTTCTTCTGGACTTGCGGCGGCCTACAGTTTAGCCTCAAAAGCTGGTTTATCTTTGTTTGCCTCACTCACTCATTCTGCTGCGTGTCGTCATAGTGCTTGACATGCCATTTGTACGCCCCACGTGCGGGTTTCTTTTCTTCACCACAATACCAGGATTAATGGTCATTAATGCGCTGAGGCTAACTTCATTCTTTCGAAGTAGCCAATCTCCCGTTTGGAAAAAATCTGACAGCGCTTAGTGGATGAGGCAGCAAGCCTGTGGCTGCAATCGACTATTACGCTGACTTCGTCTTTCGATACAGATGACCGCAATTTTTTAAAAACTTTTATTTTTCAAATTGCTTCCAAAAAAGAATCCTAGAATTATTTAATATTTCATGCATCAATCACGGACTGATATATCCGAATAGTTTTTTCTGCTATGGCATCCCAGGATAAATACTGAAGCGCTCGTTGCCGGGCCATTTTTCCAAGATCCTCCTGCAGTCTCCTGTTCTCGAGAAGGGAGCGGATAACGGAGGCAAGAGCGGAGGGGTCATTCGGAGGGACATACGTACCCGTATCACCCAAATATTCTGAACTACCCCCTAAGGGAGTTGCGATCACCGGCGTGCCATTCATCATAGCTCGTGTAATAATACTGCTCCCCCAAACTGGTACGGGATAGATGGCGAATGTGAAGATGCTCTCCTGCATTTTTTCATCAAATTCTAATTCACTCAAACTACCATACCACTGGATCTGATCCTCCACGTTATTCCGTCTTGCCTCCTTTTTTGCTGTTTGTTCTTCCTCCTTCCCGTAGATACCATACACTTCTAGGTTGATCTTGATCCCTTTATCACGTAAGATTCGAAGCGCTTTGAGAAGGTCAAAGAAACCTTTATATTTTGCCGGGCTCCCAAAAAAAGTAACTCTGGTCCTCACCAGTCCCCTGAGATTGACCTTGTGGCCGCCATGGAATACCACATGAATTTTGTTTTCTGGAATTCCAGCCTGCACCATGCGGTCCTTTTGTTGCTCGGTATGAACGATGACAGCATCAGCATAGTGATACACTCGGTAAAGGGGGTGGGGATCGAGATTATGAACGGTCACTACTGTATGCGGTCCTTTCCTTTGTATGGGAAGAGTGAGAAGGGGCAGCTGTCCAAAAGAGAAAACATTGCTTTGTTGGTAATGGAGAATATCGGAGTCTCTGCACTGCTTTGCGTAGAGCCATCCCAGCGGAATCCTGCTTGTACGATAGGAGAGGCCTCGAATCCTGGATCGGTCAGGCTCGTCTCCATAAGAATCAAACGGTGTGGTAACGAGACAGTATTTGCCATTAAAAAGGGAAGAAGAGTCGCGATATTTATTTTTACACACACAATCACTCGTTACAACCTTGACTGAAATGTCTCTTCTCATTAGGGCATTAATAAGATTCTCCGAATAATTGGCCATAGAAATATTACGGTACCAGCAGGTTACCATGCAAACAGAGAGATTACTCACAATCACTAATCAACTCGACATTTTTTGGCATTTCGCGATCTTTCGAATTCGAATAATCGAATACATGGTCTTCACTCAGCGGCGCGTAAGCCTTCTATCACCGTAATGAGCTTCTCACTATTTGCTGCCGTGCCGTAGTACGTCTCAACTGTGCGTCGCGCGTTTTTCCCAACTGACTCCATTAGGTCGACGTCGAAAAGGGATTCATTGATTTTGGTGACCAGCTCAGATTCCTCGCAGATGAAAATGTCCTCTCCAGCTGTGATGTGGTCCAGGCCGACGGCGCTCACTGGCGTTGCAAAAACCGGCACTGAGCACGCCATCGGCTCTAGGATCTTGTTTAGTGGTCCCGAAGTGGGAAATCCCGAAGCAACCAAGACGGCGTCCAAGAGCGTTAGCTGGTCAACATAATCTTGAAATTTTTGCAGGTAACCAGCATATTGCATTCGCTCACTTCGGATCTGCGTAAAGTCACACGCACCGATGACTGTGAATTTGATTCGTTCATCAAATTTGTCCATATTCCTGTATACAAAATCTAGAGCGTAGGTGTTTACGGCACTATCTGCCCTATCTTGAGCAAATGGTCCAATCAAGCCGATAGTTTTTCGTTCCCCCTCGTCTGAGCACTGAGCTGGATTCTCTCGACGCTTAAACTTAGTCTCATCCACGAAAGCGGGGACAAGGAAAATGCAGGTGTTGAATCTTGCGTAGTGTTTGTAAATAGCTGACGATAATGCGACTATACAATCGGTGTGTCTAGCTACGAATTTCTCGCGCACCTTCAGCATCTTAATCCTAACCTTATCGATTAAGTTCGGATTATGAAGACGGCGTTCTCTCTCGAACGATAAAATCCCGTGCGCTTCAAACACTATCTTGAAATTGTACAACTTAGCAAGTGCGAAGTAGGTAAAAAAGCCCCATAAATCGCTCGAGCAGTAAATAAGATCGAATCTTTTCTTTCTGACAACTGGGATCAATTGAAAATTCCAAAGCTTTGATGGTTTGATTACCTCTACCTTGTCGGCTTTGCTCTGACCCCTCCCTCGTATAATCAATGTGCAATCGTATTCCTTTTGTAGTACTTCAAAAACGCGCTTCGCTCGCACGCTTGTGCCTTCATTCATCGACACATCGCTTATCGTAGAGACAGCAATCTTCATTCTTATGGCCTGGAGACTCGGTTGTCAAGGCGTAGCGAGTTAATGACCCAATGCGCTTTTCGGTCGCCAATTCATTTGGTAAGCGCTTCAAAGCTCCGAATGATGATAAAACTTATTACTTTGGGCAGCTTCCGTTCTCACGCAGGTTTCACTACCCGAAATAACGATGTCTTAGCCAGCAATTTAGAAAAGTTTGCATCGTTTGCTCGCGGTGCAGGCACGGCCCGATCAGTGGCGGAACCCTGTATCTAGCTAATAAATACTGACGAACCATGGACTAAGCTGATCAGAGCAGCCGGAATACCGGTTCGAGTAATGCAAGCGACGGAGGCCCTTTTTTTAAACGGTAGAAGCGCGTTCGTTGGAGAAACTGCGAGGGACCTACTCAAGTTATAGCAACCGCTGTTTCTCGCCGCCAGTCTTGATTTAAGAGTCATGACGTTCCCAGCAGACCTAAAGCATTGACAGCCATGCCAGTGGCATTATTGCTACAAAACTGGGCAGCTTTCGCACTGGTTTGACATTCGTGAAAAAATTAATGGCAATCTGAGCCTGTTACGCGGCTGAAGCACATTGATTTCGGGCTACGTGCAAAACGCTTGGCTGCGTCAACTAAATTCATTTTGATGCCAGAGCTACAATTGCTTTGAGATTCTTACATGGAAAGCGTAACACATGCGGGAAATGACGGCCACGATGTCAGCGCAGATCAAACTGCGTCATCGTTAGCGAGCTTGGATCGCTGCTACGGTTCTTGTATGCCTCGTTAGAGTAGTTTTAGTACAATTTTATGAGTTATTACAAAGCTTCGCTCAACCACGAACTCTGTAGCGAGTTCTGTAGACTCCAAGCAATCGTAGCAGATGAGATCAAAATCTTCGTGAAATGAGCGCCCCTCAGAGAGCTTACAATTGCGAAGGTATTTCTGACGCTCGTGAAGGGGCGGCGAAGGGCCTGACGCGTCAGTAAAAAGCTTTAGCCACAAGGGATTTGTAAAGAGCGATACGGGCAACTTATGGCTCAAAAAAGTGAATAGATGGCATAGATATCAGTCAAAACGCGTGGCTCGCTCTTGTGCGTGGCGCTTGAGTATCTTGCTGCTTGCGGCCGAGCGCCTTCTACCTTCGGTGCGAGATCCTTGAGCCAGAGCGCGCGGTGTCACTATGCAAAAAAAAACGCTTAAGCGTCTTGCACGCGATTGTTGATCGCATATTCTCCATCGCTACTTTTTTGGGCAGCGCGAAGCCGATGAGCCGACTTGCGAGGGGGACTAGGCATTAACGAGCACCGCGAATTTTTTCCTCAGGTGTTACGCGTTTAGTTTCACGGGTCTCCAGAACGAAACTCGAAAAAAGTAGCCCGACTTTTTCCATAACGATATTAGAGACACATCTTCGAACTACGCGATCGTTACGCGGGGCATTTTTTTGCCTCACAATGCTCAGTAAACTAAGCATTCCCTAATTTTTGCTCCTTCCTATGTATTCAAGACGACGATTCGTTACACGTGAACGAAATGACAGGTTTTACGTGTTAGACGCGCATTAAAAGGCGTGCGCCCATATTGCGATCTTTGTAGCCGAGTGGCTTGATGCCGTATCAGCTTTCTGGTTTGTCCTAACAGCATCAACTGATCGAACGCGAGGAGAACGAAGCTGTGAGAAGCGCGCCATAACGTGTCCTTCCGTGAACTAGCATGACCCTGGAGACGAGAACCGTACGCAGCATTGGCTGGTCTGCAACGTCACAAGTAGCTCAACTGCTCATGGCAACGCTGATTTCTGTGATCTTAGCGAGATTGCTTATACCTAGCGACTTCGGTCTGATTGCTATGGTGCTCGTGTTCTCGAATTTTGTGGCCATTTTTTCGGGATTTGGATTAACATCTGCTATAGTGCAAAAAAAAGAGGTGAGTGACGAAGCTTTATCGTCGATTTTTTGGATAAACGTGGGCCTAGGCGCGTTGCTGACCTTGGCATTGGCAGCCTCTGCACCGTTAATAGCTGCTTTCTTTTCTCAACCAAGACTGACCCCCCTCGTCGTGTTCATGTCTACGGTCTTTTTCATAGCTTCATTGGGCAACGTGCAAAATGGGCTGCTTACGAGACGCATGAATTTCAAAGCCATTGCCATCGTCGGCTTCTGCGCCATTGGGCTTTCTGGCCCCATAGCTATCTTCTTGGCTTTTTCCGGATACGGAGTCTGGAGTTTGGCCTGGTACGCGGTCCTTAACATTTGTTTTACCGTCGTGTTCCTTTCGATTTATGCTCGATGGGTTCCCCATTTTTTGCTTGGGCGGCAGCACGTTAAAGGGCTATTGGGGTTCGGCGCGAACCTCACAGGATTTGGTTTCGTTAGCTATTTCGCTGAAAACATGGACAATCTTCTCGTTGGGCGGTTTCTTGGCTCCGCTCCCCTCGGCTTCTACAACCTAGCTTACAATTTGCTTGTGCTTCCGACCTATAACATCTCCGCTGTCGTCGGGCGCGTCATGTTTCCTGCACTTTCGATAATCCAACACGACAAACAGTTGGTGCGCGACGCTTATGTTACTGCTAATCGCTACATCGCCGCCGTCTCTTTTCCGTTGATGATATGGGTCCTTGTCGCGGCGCCACAGCTTATCCTAGTGGTTTACGGTCCAAAATGGACACCTGTGATCCCGCTAATTCAAATTTTCGCTTTAGCAGGACTAGAACAGTCGATAGGAACAAATGTACAGTGGATATTCTTGTCTCAGGGCAGGACTGATATGTTGTTCAAGTTGAGCATCTTTACGACTGGTATACTTGTTATTTCCTTTGTTGTCGGGCTTCGTGGGGGGGTTCAAGGAGTTGTAATCGCGTACACAGTAGCGATATTCTTGACAGCCTACCCTATTTTTGCCATCGCATTTCGGTTGATAGACATGAAAGTAAAGGACGCGTTGGCACCGCTGTGGTCAGTTACACTGGCAGCGCTCACGTTAGGGATTGTTGCGTTCCTCCTTCAAATCTCGCTCGAGAAGCTAGGAGTCACACAAAACTTGACTATATTAGCCATTGTGACAGCTGCAAGTCTATTGATCTATTCAGTAGTCCTTTTTTTATTAGACAAGGAGCTCTTCATCGGAATCGTGAGACTCCTCCGTCAGTTAAGATCAGCGGATACTGTATAAGACGAAGCTCACGCGTGAACATAACACAGTTTTTTGGATGGCGCGTTATGCAGTGATAAACCAAGAAGTGAAAGAATGGTCTGTTCAACAAGCAGCTGCCAGATCAGTAGCCGCTAACGCTCGCAAGAGAGACCCCCGTGATCGCCGTGGATCGATTTGCACCAGCAAATGCGATCGCACACGAAAAAACGCGGCGGCCATTCAGATCTAGAGACTGCAAGATGGGTATTTTTGCTGTAAATCTCAACAACACCTATCTGCGTACATGAAGACGATAAGACGAATTGCTACGCTCTCGAACTTCTGCGCACGCCCCCGCGTATAGATGTCAATGGGCTACCTGCAAAACATTATGCATTGTTATCTAGTTACTGCGAAGTAGAAAGGAAGACCGAGTATTACGGCAATGAAACAACAACTCAAATAATCATTTTTTTTCCCGGCGCTAAGACGGTTATGCAGGAGTGGTACCAAACTTTGGAGAGACGCAAAATTAGTGCTGCAGGGGTGCAGCGCGTGTCCACGACGATCTTGAGACGACCAAACTTACGCTTATGTAGTGTCAATCTTTAACTTGGAGCGGTCTTAGCAAATTTTGGCGCCCAAAATGTCAGCAATAGTGATTTACGAATTCAATCAATCGTCGTGTGTTTTTCTCCCACGTGAACTCTGCGATTCGATCTCTTCTGGGGGCGCAATTTTGACTCTCAGCTCTTCGTCCGACAGGAGCCGAAGAACGTTGTTCACCAAGGATTCCAAATCATCGGGATTTGAAACCAAAGTAGTTTTTTCGTGCTCAGCATAATCGCGATTCCCTCCACAATCGGTCGGTTGTTGCAACGGCACATCCGCACGCCCTGTGGTAAGCCTGGTGCACTCGTGGCATTAGCCGCAGGTAGAGAAAAAGCAGGATCAAAAAAGAGCCCGATCGAAATACTCGAAACTACAAATGATTTCGGAGAATAGTTAACGTCAGCTACTGCCCATAGTGCCGATCGAGTATGCGCGAAAATACAGACTATGTGCCCCCTCTCAAGCTTCGCCGAACACCATTAGCCCGCGCCATTCGACGCGCACAAAATATTTCAAAGAGATATTAGATCGCTCACCGAACCCCGGCGTGAGGGGCGCTTGGCAGATCGATCTCCTTTGGCGACGTCTGAACTAACTACGTCCTTCACGGTGGGGCGCGGACGTCGTAATTTGTCGTAAACGTCTGCGTTGTCACCGTGACGCGCATCCCTTGCCCAGAGACCTCATCGATCGTCCCGATCATCTCCGTAGAGTAGGTTTATCATTCGCCACTGATTGCCCCCCTGTTTCGGCCTAAACTGCCTGGCATCTAATAAATTGAATCTAGAAATACTTTTTGTGATAAGTCCGAGCTACGATTAGGGCGCATTTTTTAGCCAATCTAAAGCTAATTATGTGAGTTCTATTCGGGAAAATAGGCTGAAAATGCATTAAATTACAAGGTATATTAGTTTGTCAATATTGCCTTTTCACGAAAATGGTTGCGTGCATCATTAACGTGGGATAATAAGTAATCAAAGAGCGGAACTGGGGGGAAGAAGACCTGAACGAAACGCACGACACTATGTTTGGATATGCTCGCGGAGTGGGATTTTGGAAGGCACGTGCTATCCATTTGTTCAATTCAATCTGTGCACAAACGTGCAGATCGATTTCTTGGAGATTCCACTAGTTATTATGAACGGGGCTTTTTTCGCCCACGCAAGGTCCGTTGAGCGTGCGTGGGAAGTTTCGAAAAAACTTATTGATGCCGTTGAACGCGATAAGGGCGTTCTGACGCTCTTGTGATATAACTATGTCTTTTGCCCTCCGTTTTGGGAGAAATGGGTAGATCTTTATGAAATGATGTTGCGATACTGTTCCGAAAAAGACGCTCGGATGCCAAACGGCGAAATGCGTGCGGTGGCGTAAGAATGGTTGTTGAGTTGCT
>Ga0187859_10000444_pt1 | contig 27919 bp, 23 predicted proteins | sample June2016WEW_10_1_2_FD_133019 | JGI IMG/M metagenome (GOLD analysis project Ga0187859, IMG submission 133019) | Peatland microbial communities from SPRUCE experiment site at the Marcell Experimental Forest, Minnesota, USA - June2016WEW_10_10 | ecosystem: Environmental > Terrestrial > Soil >...
CTCGACGTCCTCACCTGCGTCCGCAACAAAGTCACCATCCACGAAGCCGGACGCCTGCTCTCCCTCAACTCCGAGCGCTACTTGAAAGACGCCCGCCAAATGTCGCGCATCTTCGGCGACCTTCCGGAAGCCATCGCCAACACCCGCGAACTTTCCGATCGTCTTCAGTTCACCCTAGCTGACCTCGGCTACCAGTTCCCCAAATACCCAGTCCCACCCGGCGAAACCATGAACTCGTTCCTCCGCCAGTGTGTAGCAAAGGGTGAGCGCAATCGCTATTATCCAAACGCCTTCACCGCCGGCCTCTGCCGCCGCGCCCATCAACAAATCGAAAAAGAATTAGCGCTCATTGAAAAACTCGATCTCGCCGGCTATTTCCTGATCGTTTGGGACATCGTCGAATTCTGCCGATCCCAAAACATTCTCGTGCAAGGCCGTGGATCAGCCGCCAACAGCGCCGTTTGCTATTCACTCGGCATCACCGCGGTCGACGCAGTTGCGATGGAGCTGCTCTTCGAGCGCTTTCTCTCCGAAGAACGCGGCGAGTGGCCGGATATCGATCTCGACCTTCCCAGCGGCGATCAACGCGAGCGCGTCATTCAGCACGTCTACCAGCGCTACGGCCAGCTCGGCGCCGCCATGACAGCGAATGTCATCACCTACCGCGGCCGTTCCGCCGTCCGCGACATCGGAAAGGTGCTCGGCTTCTCCGAACCCGATCTCGGACGCATCGCCGCCCTCGTTCCCTCCTGGGGCTGGGTTGATCCCAAAGAAACCGCCACTCGCCAGTTTCGCGAAGCCGGCTTCTCGCCAGAAAATCCGCTCATCTCCAAATTCCTGGATTTATATATGACCATCCGCGACCTGCCGCGCCACCTCGGCCAACACTCCGGAGGCATGGTCATCTGCGAAGGCCAGCTCGATTCCATCGTTCCGCTCGAACCCGCCACCATGCCCGGAAGAGTTGTTATCCAATGGGACAAAGAAGATTGCGCCGACATGGGAATCATCAAAGTGGATCTGCTCGGCCTCGGCATGATGGCCGTGCTCGAAGATTCCATCTGTCTCATTCGCGATTCCTACCACGAAGAAGTGGATCTCGCGCATCTTCCCCAAGACGACCCGCAAGTTTACAGCGCATTGCAGAAAGCCGACACCATCGGCCTGTTCCAGGTGGAAAGCCGCGCGCAAATGTCCTGCCTCCCGCGCCTGCGCCCCGAACGTTTCTACGACATTGTTGTGCAAGTGGCCATCATTCGGCCCGGCCCAATTGTCGGAAAAATGCTGAACCCGTTTTTGCGCCGCCGCCAAGGCCGCGAAAAGCCCGAGTGCCTGCATCCATTGCTCGAACCAATTCTCGCGCGCACTCTTGGCGTCCCATTATTCCAGGAACAGCTTCTACGCATGGCAATGGTGGTCGCCAACTTCACCGGCGGCGAAGCCGAAGAGCTGCGCCGCGCCATGGGATTCAAGCGCTCCCAAGCCCGCATGCAAGAAATCGAAACCCGCCTGCGCTCCGGCATGACCACCAACGGCATCCCTCAAAAGACGCAGGAAGTCATCATCCAATCCATCACTTCATTCGCGCTTTACGGATTCCCGGAATCCCACGCCGCAAGTTTTGCCCTGATCGCCTACGCCAGCGCATATCTCAAATGCCACTACCTGGCCGCCTTCACCGCCGCTCTCCTCAACAACCAGCCCATGGGATTTTACGCGCCCGCAACATTGGTAAAAGACGCTCAGCGCCACGGCCTGCACTTCAAACCAATCGACGTCACAAAATCCGATTGGCCGTGCACCATCGAAGAACACGAGGCAAAGCTCTGGGTCCGCCTAGGATTCAACTACGTAAAAGGCCTCCGCGGACAAACCGCCCAATCAATCCTGACGGCCCGCGCTCAAGCCCCCTTCACAAGCATTCAAGACCTAGCCAACCGAGTCCCCGAACTCCGCAAAGACGAACTAAGAAAGCTAAGCGAGATCGGCGCCCTAAATTTCATCACGGAATCTCCAATCCACCGCCGCGCCGCCCAATGGGACAGCGAGCTAGCCATACGCCCCACCGGCCCACTCTTCACGACCCCCACTCAGTCCCCAGCCCCCAGCCCCCAGCCCCTTCTCCCAATGTCACCGACCGAGCGTCTAAACGCAGACTTTCACAACACACATCTAACCATCGGCAAACACCCGATAAGCTTTCACCGTGAAAAACTCAACGGCCTCGGCGTCACCCCCGCCAATCAATTAAAAAACATCCGCAACGGCTGGCCGGTCCGCACCGCCGGCTGCATCATCTGCCGCCAACGTCCCGGGACCGCGAAGGGACTGCTCTTTCTCAGCATCGAAGATGAGACCGGCGTCTCAAACGCCGTAGTCATGCCCGACGTTTTCGATCGCGAGCGCGCCACCATCCTCAACAATTCTTACTTAGTCATCGAAGGCGAAATGCAAAACATTGACAACGTCCTCACCGTAAGAGCCACCCGCTTTGAACCTTTGCACGTGGCCGAAGAAGCCGTCCCCTCCCATGATTTCCACTAGAAATAGCCAATGCGTACCATTACGACAGCCCCGATAGTTTGCCCCTTCCCACTCATGAGGGCGGAATCGAAAAGCCTCATGCTGTGGATGGAACAAGAACATGAAGCTCACGATTCAACTGGCGGCGCTCCTTGCAATCATTCTCACTCCCGCCGGCGCCGACACAATTACCATCATCCAAGCCAGCAGTGTTGCGAACGCCAGTGCCGACCGAAACACCTGGCTCGCCGAAAACTTCGGCACTGAAGCGACGCCCGAGGCGCTTACGGGCTTCGAGAACGATGCCACCGGGAACTACACTTCCTTGTCCACTGCGGCCGGAACTTTCAGCATCGTGCCAGGCAGCCTGGTCTCTACCGGCGCTGGAACTCATACAGAAGTTTTCAGCATCCTGGACAAATCCGACACGCCCTTCCAAGGCCGCTACAACACTACTCCAGGCGGAAACAACTGGCTCGACTCCAACGACATCACAAAGCTCCAACTCACCGCCTCGCTCGATACCGTGTACTTCTTCATGACAGACGTCGACGACACCGGCGGCAAGCTGACTATTCAGACCGAGGATGGATCCACCGACAGCAACTTCACGAACCCCTCCAATGGTGATCTGTATTTCGTGGCCATCACTGGGCCGGACGCGATCGGTTACATTCGCTGGCTCAATACGTCTCAAGCCGACGGATATGGACTCGACGACTTCGGCACGGTGGAACTGCCAACACCCAGCCCAGCTCCCGTACCCGAGCCTGCGTCGTGGATCATAGCCTTAATCGCGTTGTTTCTTATCTCGGTCGTGGCACAACGGCGCGACAAGAAGGAGCGGCCATGAACCGCAATCATCTCCACGGCGCGCTGATCGCACTCTTCCCAATTCTGGTTTGTATCGCCACGGAATTCATCGTCTCAGCCACCCGCGGCGCTCCATCGAATTGCGTGATCGCCCTTAGCTTGCTCATCCTCACCGTTGCAATACGGATGGGCGGTCAGAAGCAGCCCGCGCCAGTGTTATCCCCCAGAGAACGGCGGGAATTAAGACGACAAGCCCGGTCGCGCTAGCCACCGTTGCCGCCGCTACGTTCCGGTCGATCAACACACCCGCCGAATAACTCGAGAGCGACATCGTCACAACGCTCAGCGCCCACTCAGCCGAGAACACTCGCCCTCGAAATCGATCTTCAGTTTGAAGCTGCAGCAATGTCGACGAAAAGACCCACAGCGTAGACCCACCTGCATGCCCCAATATGATCCCGGCACATGCTACGGCAAGCCCGCCCGCGTGTCCCAACGTCAGGTAGCCAGCCGCCGCTGCCAAGTAGCCAAACAGAATCCCGAGCCGCATCCGGTTCTTCTTACCAACCGTCCAATATCCACTCACCACCGGACCAATAATCGCGCCCACTCCCCGGCACGCCATCAGCAAACTCATTCCCAGCATCCCCGCCTGTCGATGATTGAATCCCGCGCGATGAATCGGAAAGATCCGTTCGCCGAAAATCGGAAGCAGCACCCAATTGGCGCCCATCAGTCCAAGCCCGGCTTTCACCAAGATAGTAGTTCGCAGCCTTGGATCTCGCCAGACATATCCAATGCCTTCCTTGATCGGCGAGAAGTCCGCGAAATCCCGCGGTTTCAGGGGCGCCCGATTCTCAGCATGCGGCTCACTGAACTTCATGCGTCCAATCAGCAGCGCGGAGAGGACAAAGGACACTGAATTCAGCACGAACACAAAATCGCGGCCGAAAAAGGCGGCTAACGCACCACCCACCGCGAATCCCATGGCGAAGTTGAACGACCAGGTTGTGGACGAAAGCGTATTCGCGACCATCAGTTCGGATTCGCCGGCGATATTCGGAATCACAGCACTGCGCCCCGGTTCGAACAGCGCCCACAGAACCGTTTCCATGAAGAGCAGCGTATAGAGCAGCCAAACCATGTGCGGCCCGCGCACCAGCAGCATGCACAATACGATGGCCGCGCGCGACCAATCCGCGAAGATCATCACTTTCTTGCGGCTCAGCCGATCATTGATCACTCCAACGGCCGGCGAGACGAAGAACTGCGGTAGCACCTGCAGAACGAACGCGAGGGCAACAGACTTGGCACTGCCCGTGTACTCCAGCAGCAGGCTGTAAACCGCGACTGCGTAGAGCCAATCGCCTTGCTCGCTGATGATCTGCGCAAACCACAGCAGCCGGAAATTCCGGTTGGTTCGAAGCAGGCTTACGTAGGCCGCCATTTCAGGCTGGAGTGTAAAGCCCCATCCGCTCTTTCACCAACTGCACGGTGGATTTGGCGATAGGCGCAACCCGCTCCGCTCCGTCTTTCAGGACCCTATCCACGTAGCCTGGCTCCGCCATGATTTCGCGATAGCGCTTCTGCAAAGGTTCCAGGTTGGCGATCACCATCTCGGCAACTTGCTTCTTCAAGTCGCCGTAGCGCATGCCGTGGAAATGTTCGCGCATCTCTTCGTTCGTCCATCCGCTGAAAGCCTGGAAGATATTCAACAGATTCTCGACGCCGGCTCCCAGTTCCGCGAAATCCACGGCAGGTTTCGAGTCCGTGGTAGCGCGCATAATCTTCTTGCGCGCCTGATCGATGGGGTCCAGCAGCGCGATGGCGTGGCCGGCTCCGGTAGCGGACTTGCTCATTTTCTTATCCGGCTCATCCAACCCCATCACGCGCGATCCGACAATCGGCAGATGCGTGGCGGGCATCACGAATGTTTCTCCGTAGAGTGAATTGAACCGCTGCGCGATATCGCGCGTCAGCTCCAAATGCTGCGCCTGATCGTCACCCACGGGCACAATCGCGGCCTGATAAAGCAGAATATCGGCCGCCATCAGTACCGGGTACTGAAGCAGTCCGTCGCCCACCGTTTCCTGCGCCACCGCTTTGGCCTTATATTGCGTCATGCGTTCCAGCCAGCCCACTGGAGTCACGCAGGTCAGCATCCAAGCCAATTCCGCATGTTCCGGCACCGACGATTGCGCCATAATCGACGATTGCTTCGGGTCCAGACCCACTGCCATAAACAGCGCCGCAGTTTCCACAACTTTCGATCGCAGCTCGGCAGGATCCTGATAGACAGTGACGGCGTGCAGATCCACGATGCCCCAAATGCTCTCGTAATCGCTCTGGATTTCCACCCAGTTCTTCAAGGCTCCCAAATAGTTACCAATGTGCAGATTGCCGGACGGCTGAACGCCGGAGAAGACGCGTTTTTTCATTCTTGACACACCATGCTTTGACACCCATGTTACCGTAGGGTGAAGTCGCAGCTTGCCCACCGAAGAAAATCTCACGATAGAAAAACTCGTCTACGGCGGCGATGGCCTGTCCCGGCTCGAAAGCAAAGTCGTCTTCACGCCCTACGTTTTGCCCGGCGAAAAGGTGCGGGCGGAAGTAGACCGGATCAAGAATGATTTATGGCGTGGCCGGCTGTTGGAAGTGTTGGAGCCCTCGCCAAATCGTGTGCCCGCTCCGTGCCAGTATTTTCAGCGCTGTGGCGGCTGTCATTACCAGCACGCGAATTACGCTTTTCAAGTAGACCAGAAGCGAACCATCCTTCGCGAAGCTCTGCAGCGCGTTGGCAAGATCGAATTCGATGGCGAGATTGAAGCGATCACCGACGAACCATGGAATTATCGCAATCGAGTGCAGCTCCACATCCAGGAGGGAGCTATCGGTTACTTCGAGCATGGCTCCCACAAACTGTGCGCGATCGATCAATGTCCCATCGTCTCTCCGGCGTTGAACGCGGCGATTGCGAAACTCGAAGGCAACCTAGGCCGGCTCAGCGCCACCGTGGAGCTGTTCACCAACGAAACAGAAATGCAAGTAAATGTTCAGGACCGCGTGCCGCAGTCAATCTATCGGGTTTTCGAATCGTTGGGAACCAGCACACCGATTGACTACGATGGATTCCGCGTCAGCCGCAATTCATTCTTTCAAGTGAACCGGTTTCTGATTCACCAATTGGTGGACTGCGCGATCGGAGAAGCTGACGGAGAATTCGCAGTCGACCTCTACGCCGGCGTCGGCCTGTTCGCCGCGCGATTGGCCGAGCGCTTCAAGAAAGTCGCCGCAGTGGAATCCAGCGGGAGCGCCTTTCGCGATTTAGAACATAATGCAAAAGGCATTGCTGCGGAGAACAAGACTAGCGAAGAGTACCTGACGACACTTACGGAGAAACCCGATTTGATTCTCGCCGATCCACCACGGGCCGGCTTAGGCAAACACGCGGTGAAGGAATTGGCCCGTATCCAAGCGCCGCGTCTGACGATCGTATCCTGCGATCCTGCTACGCTCGCGCGTGACTTGCAAGGATTGCTAGCGGCCGCCTATCGGATCGAGAAGATCACGCTAGTGGATTTGTTCCCACAGACGTTTCATATAGAAACGGTGGTGCATTTGCTAGCCCACTAAGATTTCGCTCGAAACGCCTCTACCACCGCCCGGCCCTTGCGCATCAGCAGCTCAGCCAGATTCAGCAGAATCGCTAGCGCTAACAGACCGGGCCACAGCCGCAGCGTGGAAGCCTCCGACCGGCCGGCCGTATCGAAGACTTGCTTCGGCGCTGGATTGAAGCGTCCACCAGTGAAATCCGAGATAGACCGCAGCAGAAATTGGTTGGAGCCGTAATCCAGCAGCTCCTGCTCCTGGCGATAGTAGCCAACCTCGGGAAACGCGTGCGATTCGTCCAGCGGACGAATCCGGAACAGACCCTGGAGTTGGCCGATGTGAATCTTTCCGCGGTATGACTTGCCGGCCAGCTTCGCCAGCGGCAGCGGATGCTGAAAGCCATTCGGACCAAAAACAAATACGGCCGGTAACGTTTTGGGCTCCTCCACATCTTTTCCCAGCACGTAGTTCACGACGAGATCGCCCGACGCGCTATCGAACTCCGCTTGCGCCTCACCAGCCTCCGCGTGGGGCAGCAGATCGCGAAACACATTGGTCCAAAGTTTGTCGAAGCCTTTCCAAGTGACCCAATCCGCGGCCCAGCGGCTCTTGGCATCGGAAGTGAATACCACCGCGCGCCCCAACCCATATTGCCAGCGCACCAGCAAAGGTTCCTTGTCGTCAATCTTGAGAATGGTGTCCGAGCTGGGCTTGGCGATAAACCGGATATACCCCTTGAGCGCGGGCGCCGACTCAATGCCGACGCCATCCAGAATCTCGACGTTCTTTGCAACGATCGGGCTCAGAGTTTTCTCAACTGCTGTTGAGCCGGTGTGCTCCATTACGTCCTTTAGAAGAATTTGCTCGAGGCCGGCCGGCTCATTCAGAAAGTACGATTTGCCGCCAGCCGTTGAAGCCACTTTTTCGAGGTAAGCTCGGTTGACGTCTTGACCCAGACCAACGGTTGAAATAGTGACGTGCTGTGCCAGCGCCTCTTTAGATAAATCCAGGCTGTCGCCTTCTTCCGAGATCCCGTCGGTGAGAAGCACGATGTGCTTGAACGTGGCTTTGGACGGCAGCACTTTGCGATAGGCTTCGGCCAGTGCGGGCGCGATCTGAGTTCCTCCGTCAGGCACGATGCCTGAGATCAGCCGCTTGATTAGCGATTTGTCTTCGGCTCTACGCATCGGCACCGCCCATTGGAACGAATTATCGAAAATCAATACGCCGACCTGATCGATGGGTCGCAGATTCTCCACTACGCCGATCGCGGCCAACCTCGCCAACTCGATCTTCTTGCCCTCCATCGAAGACGACTTGTCGATGATCAATATGACGGAAGTTCCTTCGGGCGATCGCGGCGGAGCGAGCTTGGCCGGCAGCGTGCGGTCAAGGGCGTCCTCCACTTTCTTCGAATCGTTATAGTTGTTGCGCTCGCCCGCGATCACGAGCAAACCCCCGCCCTGTTTCACGAACTTCTCGATTTCGTCTTTTCTTGCCACGCCTAACGACTCGAGATCTTGATTGTTGAAAACCACCAGTTGATAGTCGGTCAGGACGCCGTGCGCGGGATCGCCGGTACGGTCCACATCAAATCGGGCGGCCGCGAGCGTTTCCATCAGATGTTTCTCGCTGCCTTCCGGATCTTGCGTGATGAACAAGACTTTGGGACGCCGCAAAGTTACTGCGCGATCGAATCGAATCTCACCGAGATTGTCCGCGCGAATCAAGCCGGACAGATTGAGCGCTCCGGCCGCGGTCAAGCTGGCATGCACGCGAATCTGGTTGCTGCCTTGCTCCAGCGCCACGCGGTTCGATCCGAGGAGTTTTCCTTCCGCGCTGATGTCGACCGTTCCAGAGACGGCTTTTGGCGACGACACGTTCAGGTCGACGGGAAACTGCTCGCCGGTGAATGCCAGCGTGGGAAGGCTCACCGATTCCAGGCGCAGATTGGGCCGTGCCCGGCCGTCTAGCGCGAAAGTATCAATAGGAATACCGAGGTGCTGGGCCTGCCAAGCCGCCCGTGTGATGCTGCCGGCGTTTTCATTTCCATCGGAGATCAGAACCAGACGGGGCACCAATCCGGAAGGAAGCGAAGTGACGGCCTCACTGATGGCGGCTTCAAGGTCGGTCGCGCGGCCAGCTTCACCCGAGGTGTATTGCAATCGCCAACCGCCGTTTTGCTCGGCTGGAGCGAGATTGCGAACGGATCGGGCAAACGGAAGAACACGAATCCAATTCCGGCCGCGGGCTTTTTCCAGAGTTCCGGCCAGCTCGGAGGCGCGCGCGAGATCCTGAGAGGAGACGCTGGCCGAAGTGTCCACAAGTACGGCCACGGCCATCTTGGTTTCGGGTAGTGTGAGCTTGGGCTCCGCAAGCGCGAGGATAATGGCAACGAAAGCGAGGGTCTTGAGAGCTAGCGCTAGCGTTCGGCGAGTGCGTCGCCACTCGAATAACATCCAAGCTAGTGGAAGTAGTAGAAAGGCGAGGACCCAAGCGCGTTCGAACGTCATGATGGCCTCTCAGTCACGGCACCGACTCCCTTACGGTCGCGGCTCGGTAACCCTCTCGACGTCATGACGCTTTTCTCCAGAGCACGCTGCGCGGAGCAGTGGAAGCCGGCGCGGTGCTGCGCTTGCGTCCATATAGAATCCAGTCGGCGAGCAATCCCAGTCCGCCCGCGATGGCCAGCCATTGCCAAATGTCGCGCGAAGCAGGTTCCGATGGTCCGCGGCCGGGAAGGCCGTGCTTAGCGGCCGTCGGCGACCAGAGTACATCACCCGGCTGCGGCAATGTCATTGAATAAACCAGCTCGCGATCGCCGGTGAGGACGCGCACAATGCCGGGCGCGCCGGCGAAAAATCGCAACGTCCGTCCTTGTACAGTAAACGGAACAGGCTTCGCCTCCTCGGTAACCACTCGGACGCTGGATGGGTCGGCTTCCGATTCCAGTTCCACATCCACCGTGCCCACCGTGCCGGCCGTCAACTCCCAGGAGCGAAAAATGTCGGGAGCCATCCAACGAAGAATGTTGGCAAATAAGAGGGGAGTTGCCAGTTCATATTTCATGCCGGAGCGCACCGGATGAAATCCGAAGACGACAGTTTTGTGCTTGCCGGGGCGAGCGACGATCAAGGGGCCGGCCTCGGATTCAGCCACTGGAATGTCGTCGCGGTCCATGCGGAAGATTTCAGCGCTCGAAAACTGCAGGTCCTTGGTTCGTAGGCCGGCGCCGAGTGGGTGATCCGCGTTCCAACGTTTTAGCTTCACGTTCTGTTCCGTGCTTCGAACTGCGATCGGCGATTTCCCTTGCGGAGGCTCGATCCAGATGCTGTCCGTAGAGGGCGGTGCTGACGGCGCGAAATGATCCAGCAAGACGATGCCGGTGGACGTTTTGGGATCGTACGCTGAAACTGGCTGGAACGTCGCTTGCACTCCAGAGATGGCTGTGAACACGGGCCGCAGCAGCTCTGGCTCAGCCGAGTAAACGGTCACTGGCAGTACGCTGCGTGCGGGCAGCTCCAGCACCGCGTGATCGTCCTGGCGAAAAGCATCCTGCATGAACAGGCGTGCTTCCAGCCAGCCTCTGGCACGAGTCTTGAAGTGGAACGCGGCGTTCTCTTCGGCGCCAGGCTTAAGATTGAAACGCTGCGTACCTACTGACGCGCCTCCGAACTGCACGGCCAATGGCACGGATCGAGGCGTGGTGCCGTAGTTCTTCACTGCGACGAAAATATCCCAGGTATCCGGATCGGTGAGTGACCGGCGTACGCTAACTTTGCGCAGTCCGCAATGTTCCGTGGGACTTGGAATCGCAATGAAGCGGAGATTGGCAGGCAGCGCGAGCGAAGGGTTCTCGTCCGCAGAGACGCGGCCGGCGCCCACGAACACAATCTCGCCCGCCTGTTGCGCGCGGATTCTTTGGGCTTGCTTCGCGAATTCCAGCGCCGCGCCGATATTGAGTTCCGCTCCGCCAGGTTGAGTTTCGTCGATGGCTCGCCGGATCTTGCGGCGGTCGGATTCAAATAGTGTGGCCGGGGTTGCGAGCACATCGGCGCGAACCACCATCACGCGGTCACTCGAAGGCAGCAGCCTGACGTAATTCTGCGCGGCCGAGCGGGCTTGGTCGATCAAACGAGCTTGGCCGGAGCGTGCGTTCATCCAAGCCGAGGCATCTAAAATCAAAACGTGATCGCGGGCCGCGCGTGCCGGAGATCCCCATCTCAGTTGCGCGATTGCCAGCAGGAGCAGGAGCAAGCTCAGAAGTTGCAGAAGCAGCGACCAGGGCTGCTGGAGTTTGCGCCGATGCTTCAACACCGGCGGTTTTTCAGAAACGGCGAAAAATCGCAATGTCGCGACGGTGTGTTTCTTCCGCAATCGGTCCAATAAATACAGGGCTACCATCACGCCCGAGAGCGAGCCAAGTAGCGCTAGAAACTCGGGCAGGCTGAGATTGAGGAAGAACATGCCGGCTCTACTGGATTCCTCCGGAGCGGGCAAGCGGACCGAAGACAGCTTCCTCAATTGCAGTTGCGGTAGAGATGCCCACGTAGCGGCCGCTGTTGCGCAGTCCGATGCGTTGGATTCCCTTGGCGTACTCGTCGAACGCGGCGGTATAGTTGGTGCGCGTCGCGGCGTCGAAGCCGATTTCGAGAGTTGTGCCGGTTTCGGCGTCCGTAAGATCCAATTGGCCTTCCCAGGGCGGCTCCCGGTCTTCTTGTGACCAAACGTGCAGCAGCATCAGCTCATGGCCGAAGTCCGCCAGGAATTGCAGCGGCCGTTCGCAATCGGTGTCGTCCAGAAAATCGGAAATGATGATCAGCAGGCCACGTTGCGGATATCGCGAGATGAATTGGCGCGCGATTTGAAAATAGTTCGTGCGGCCGGAGGGTTTCAGATCCTGCAGAAAGTTCACGGCGGGAATGAAGCGGTGACGGCCGCCTCCAGAAATAAAGGAGTCGCCCAAATCGGCACCGAAAGGTTGAATGCAGATGGTATCCAATCGCACCAGCCCGACATAGCACAGCGCGGCCGCAAGCTTCCGCGCGTAGTCAAACTTTGAGACGTGTCCGGTGACCATGGAGTTGCTGCAATCGAGCAGGAGTCGGACGGGGATGCGGGGTTCTACCTGGAACATCTTCAAGAATAGCTTTTCCAGGCGTAGGTATGCCCGCCAATTGACGGCCCGAAGGTCGTCACCGTGATGGAATTGGCGATGATCGAGAAACTCCTGGCCGGGTCCGGCGAAGTGCGAGATGTTGTGGCCGCCTACCAGGCCGGGGAACGACTTCTGCCACTGAATCGCCAGCCGCTCGAGTTTCTCCAGAAAGACGGTGTCGATCAGAGGGGTTGGTTTCACAGGACGGCCGCGGCGCTGACGTGCTCGATGATCTGGGTCAGGATGGTCTCGGGCGTTTGTCCATCGGCATGCGCGTCGAAATTCAAAATAATGCGGTGACGCAGGACGGATGGCGCGATTTCACGGACGTCATCGGTGCTTAGATTCAACCGGCTGCGCATGAGCGCGAGGACGCGTCCGCATTCCACCAGCGCCTGCGCGCCGCGGGGCGAGCTTCCATAGCGGATATATTTATTGGCCAGCTCGTGCGCATATTTGGTTCCGGGTTGCGTGGCCATGACCAGGTTGATGGCAAAATCCTGGACGTGCTCGGCGACCAGAACTTCGCGGCATGCGGCTTTCAGTTGCATAATGGCGTCGCGATCCACCACTTGCTCAAGCTGCGTTTCGTCGCGATGAATAGTGCGCTCGATGATGCGGTTGAGATCGTCACGCGAGGGATACAGCACCAGGATCTTCATGAGGAAGCGATCAAGCTGGGCTTCGGGCAGCGGATAGGTGCCTTCCATCTCGATGGGATTCTGCGTGGCCATGACAAGGAAAGGCGCTTCCAATTCATGCGTGGTGTTGCCGCTGGTGACGGTGCGTTCCTGCATGGCTTCGAGCAGCGCCGATTGGGTTTTGGGCGTGGCGCGGTTGATTTCGTCGGCGAGCACGAGGTTGGCGAAGATGGGCCCCGGCTGGAATCGCAGAGCTTTCGCGCCGCGATCGTCGGACTCGATGATCATGCTTCCAACGATGTCGGCGGGCATGAGATCGGGGGTGAACTGAATGCGCGAATATTTGAGATGCAGGACGCGGCCGAGCGTTCGGAGCAGCGTGGTTTTACCGAGGCCAGGGACGCCTTCGAGCAAAACGTGGCCGCCGGCGAGGAGGCAGATGAGAACTCCATCGACAACTTGTTGTTGGCCGACGATGATCTTACCGATTTCATTGCGCACCTGATCGAGGTAGCCGGTGGCGAGCTGGAGAGAGGAGTCGGTACGCACCTTTTTATTTTAGCGGTAGAGGGGTGACAGGGTCTTGGGGTTTGGCGGGGAAGAGGTTGGAACAGCGTGACAATGGGGCGCGAAATTTTCGAATGATTGTGATCCGAATCCGGACGTGGAGCCAGGACCCACCCGCAGAGCGAGCGGGCGTTTTCCAGCCAAGTGCCTCGGAAGTTGGCTCCGTACTTGGCGATACCACTTTTACCGTCTAGGAAAATCCCTTTCCAAGAAAGCTTTTCTGCGGTGCTCCTACTGCTCAGGAAGCTTGAAAAGTATCTCGACTTCCGTGGTTCCCTCCCACGTTCGGCCACGCGAAAGCGCAGGTCGATATTTCCACTGTTTGACAGCTTCAACTGCCGCTGGAACCAATTCGGGCGGCCCTTCTATGGGCTTAACGTCCTTCACGCTTCCGTCTTTCGCAATTGTTATTTCCAGAAGCACGCTTCCTTGTACTCCTGCGCGCTTTACAGCGTCGGGATACTTCGCCGGAACGCGCTCAATAAGTAGCCTTGCCGCTTCGTCGCTTTCGAGTTTTAATCTCACTGGCACCGTAATTGTCTGACTCGATGTTGAGGCCACCTGGCTAGGCGACGGGCCAGCGCCAGTCAGCGGTTCTGCCGGTCGAGAAGTGTCGGGCCGAAAGGCCTCAGCGACCTTGTAGCGAAATTGATCCTCGCCTTTGATCAACAGCAGCTTCCCCACGACTGGCGTCACAATGTCCGGAGATGGTTCGAATTTCCATGTCGAAATACTGTTGATGAGCACCCGTAGAGAAGTTGATTCCGACCCTTGAAGCGGGCGAATGTCTCCTACTTCGCCCGCCGAGTTCAGCGTGAACTGGAGCACCACGGTTTCATCCCCCGCCTGACTCACCGCCTTAGGCATACTGCCGGATTTCAGCTTCGGAGCCTTTGAAGCAGTCGGCAAGTCAAATACGACCGGACCCGCGCCCCATGCTTTGGGGTTCGGTGCTTCCCGAAAACCGACTTCAACCCGGATTCGCACATCAACCGGGAAACCGTCTTTGGTCCCAGGTGCAAAACGCCATTTCTTGACCGTCTCGACGGCCTCTTCGTCCATTCCGTAGCCAACCGATCTTACTACTTGAATGTCGCGGATGCTCCGGTCGGCCTGGACGATCAGTGATAGCAACACATCGCCAGCTGCGCGCAGTTTAAGCGCTAGCTCAGGAATGCGAGGTGCAGTGCGCGTGAGTACCTTCGGGCTGCTAACACCATTTCCGACCGCGTAGGCTCCATCTGATTCAATCTGCCCTGACGGCCCTGGCGCTGGACCCTGAGCTCTGACGCTCGACAGAAGCGTCAGCTGTAGTCCAAGGCCCGCGAAGGCTCGGCGGAGTCTCCCCGATTGAGTCATGATTGCTCGATTATAAAGCACCTTCTATCGGATTTGATCGCTGGAACCGCGAAGTCGGCAAGGCCCCGCAGGTTCCGAGCGGAGCGTGATAGGCGGGGCTTTGCTCGCATGGGGCAACCGATCCTGCTCGAAGTCCAGCAATGGGAACAAGAGATTCTTGAGTATTTGATTTGGGATCTGGAACAACCAGTGGCGGCTAGGGACGCTTACCCCGCTCTTTCATCACTTCCAACACGCTGGTGATTGCTTCTCGGACGTTTTCCGTCAATTCGTCGATGGTTTCGCCTTGTGAGTAACAGCCCGGCAAAGCAGGAACCTCCGCCCAGAATCCGCCTTCTGGCTCCTGATCTATGACGGTGGCATATCTCTCCATGCTCCAATTTTCGCACGGCTTGTGCTGCGCGACTGAATTTGCGAAACGTGTCAAGGAAGTAGCTGCGCTCGTGGTAGCGCTTCCTTCCGGTCGCGGCTCGGTTACATGCGTCGGATACACCAGTCGTTTGCACGAGTCGGATACAACCGTCAGAGACACTCGTCGATCCACCCGCCGGAAGGATACACATTTGGCTCGCGTTCCGGTTCGGGCTATGGCTTCGAGGGCTTAACTAATTCCATCAGATGTTTCGTTCGGGCCGTGGCGGCTTCTTTTACCGCGCAGTTTACTGCCTCGGCGATTGCATGCTCCAGGCGCGAACGCTGTTCCTCTGACAGGGCCGGCTCGTGAATCTTGACAGCGGTTACGCGGACGCTCGTGTCCATGGTGATCGAAACGATGCCTCCGGCCGACGTTGTGATGGACGCGGTGGCCGTGTCGGTCGCCAAACGCAGTATATGATCATGAATCGTTTTTTCATCCAGGCTCATCTTTGCACCTCCAGATCACTTAGCATTTGATGGTGAACTCGATGTCTACGTTCGGCGTCGGCGCCACGCAGCCCGCGGCGTTTAGTACGAAGTTCCAATTGCCTTGCAGAGTGGGCGGGGCGGCGAACGCGTGCGTGGGCTGAGCTTGAGAGAGCACGATTCCTGCGACCCCTGGCCCGCTCACGGTCCACTGGCTGCCCGGCGGGACGTTGCTGAACACTACTTTCAGATTGGTCACCAGCAGATTTCCGGACACGTCGTTCGGCGAAAGGCCGAGACTCGCCGCCCAGTGGCCGCCCTGGCAGGTTGCCAGCTGAGTGATGGTCCAAACGTCGCCCGTTTGGAATCCCTGCACCTGCACACTCCGGCTGTCCTTTTTCACGCTGCCGTCCACCGGGTAGGTGTAGGTGACTACAAGTTCGAATGTCGCCGGTCCGTGACCAAGCGTTACGGGCTGAGTGCCCGTGAGCGAACCGAGAGCGACGGTCGTATTCGGTGGGGAGATTACTAGCGTGGCCAGGGTGCCGGGCGGATTCTGATCCGCGGTCCAGTTGATCTGCACTTGCGATCCCGCGCAGGAGCGCAGAGGCGTCACCGAGAATGCCTGTACCAATGGCTGCACAACTTCGAGGCCTCGCTGAAAAGTGAATGGCGTGCTGAAGATATTAGCGCTGCCGTTTTGCGACAGAGTGCTGAGAGCCTTGCGCCAACGGAACAGGACGCCACCCGGTCCGATGGGGCTGAAGACCATTTCCACCTGCGGCTTGGCGAGGTTATTGCGCTGCCCCCAGTGCGTTGTGGCTCCCGCGTTGATAGCGTCTTTTTCTAACGCGGCCAAGAGCTGCTCCGTCCCGAGCGCGCCCAGCAAGCCCGCGATCTCCATGGAACATGTGGCCGGCCACTGCTGCATTCCGATAAGCGCCGCGGTGTTTTGCATGAAGCGTAGGGACACGTAGCCGGTGAATCCGGCTGGAGTGCCGCCGGTCAAAACTCCTTGACGGAGCTGTTGGACACGTTGGATCACGTCATTAACGTAGTTGACCAAGACAGGGCTGGAGGCGTCGAAGAATACTTCCAAAGAGTCGCCGACGTTGGAGCATCCTTGGTCCAGATAATCGTGCGCGTCCAGGATGGCATAGCTGACGGCCGTTTTGGAAGCGCTCAGGAGCTGATTGGCCAGCAGGAAATCGGATACCAGCCGCAGCAAGTCGTAACCGAGGGTACCGTTATTTATGCACCAGTCGACGAAACTAGTTAGCGCCTCACCGAACGACGCCGGACCCGTGGGAAGCTGCGTCTTGAGCGCCTCGAGCGCTGCAATTGCCACGATATCTGCGACCAGAGTGGTACAAGCGAGCCCGACACCCCAGGCACACGCCAAGCCCAGCGGAAAGAGGGCGGCCACAAGCGGATTGATGGCTGAATCGATCCCCGCCTGGAGAGGGCTGGATGAAGAGCATATGTTCGAGAAAAATTCAGAAGCGCCGAGAGGATGCGAGTGGCCGGCGTTAGCGCCGCAGCGTTCCTTCTGCCCGAGGTAGGGCGGGTTCGGAGGATGGGGGGTTGCGGAGGCGAGTGGGGCTGTGTCGTGGTTGGCGATGTAACAGCTGTGATCGTTGCCGCTCGACTGTGGGTACGGGTTGACCACGACCTGGACGAAGCGGTGGGCGAAGTTAGGAGAACTGGGGTTGCTGATCCAACCCTGGACACTCGACCAGACGTCCTTTGAGGAAGTGGCCACGAGTGCGTATTGCCGCACCACGCGCAACACCACGGAGTAGATAATTCCGAAGCGGCCGGCTCCAACGATGACCGAGTTGAACACATCCGGGTCGCGAATCACTTTTATGCCGGGGTAGCGCGCAGCCAGCAGCACATCGTCCACCACGTTTGTTACGGTCGGGAGTCCAGGTCCTTCCAGTGGACGTTCCAACCAGTATTGCGGGGCGTGAGCGAGCGTGCCCTGTGGCCCGACGAGATGGATGGCCTGCACAAAATCCGCAATGGGCGGCAAGCCGACGTCGCCGCCGTGCGTGCCGGTGGAGAAGGCTCCGACGATGGTCTGGCCTCCGGCGCCGCCCAGGGTCGCCATGGCCCAGGGGCCGGTGTAATCGTGATTCGGTTGAGGACCGAATCTGGTTCTGACGACGTGGCTGAGAGTGCGCGGATCGTTCGGATTCTCGCCGTGATCGAGCAGGCAGTAGAGTTGGTAGATTCGCGTGCCCGAAAGGACGTGGTAGAGATAGAACGGATTGTTCGGAAGGGGCAGCTGGGTGGGATCGTTCGACGGCATCACCTGATCGGCGAACCATCGGACTGCCGATGGAGTCATGCAGTGCGGGATCACATCGTAGAGGGGCGGACCATCCAAGGTAGGTTGGCTCGGATCATCGGGGTCTGAAGTCTCCACGATGAAGTCTTCTGTTACCGCGGCGTCGGAGAGAGCCCAGTGGCTGCCGGATGCTCTCACTTGGGGTTTGGGTAACGGTGAAGACTCGGCTGTTTCGATCACCGTAACGACGTCAGCCAGCGAGCCTGGATAGAAGCGCTCTTGGGGCAGAGGGACTCGCGCAGGCTTGGTGGGATCGTCATGCTTCCTGCGCCACGGATTCTGATTGCTGGAGACTGCCATGAAGGTCCTCCATGACCACTTGTCGCGCCAGTTGCTCGGTCAATAGTACTGACCTAGCTGGCGGATGTCAATGCACGGAGCCGCTTCTGATATGATCGGCGATCATGCCGTTGCTTCGATCCTGCTTGGCTCTTGGCGCATTGATGTTGTTTGCGATTGCTGCGGATGCTTTTTATTTAGGGACTTGGAAAATTGATTCGGCGGTCGTCGCGCCGTGGTGGACAGAGCGTGCGAAACCTGATCCGGCCGAGATGACGGGCTTGGTGGGCAAGACGTTCGTTGTGAGTCCGACGGGCATTTCGGGGCCGCGCCAGGTTGCTTGCAAAGGCCCGAAGTATCAAGTGAAGGAATATCCGGCCGACATGCTTTTTCAGGGCATGCTGGGGGAGATGCATGAGCGCGACAAATCGGTGGATCCGGCCAAGGTGGCCGCGACGCTCGGGTTTCGCGGGTCAAGCTGGAAGACGCTCGAGACTGGATGCGGTAACGAAGTGGATTTCCACTTCATTGATGCGTCGACGGCTACCTTCGGTCTCAATAACTATATTTATACGTTGAAGAAACGCTAGCGGGCGGGAGCTTCGAGCGGATCAGAGATTCCACCCGGTTCCACACCTTCGGGTCCGATTCAATTTCGATGTGAGGTTTCATGAATATTCGCGCGTACCATGGATATCCGTCGCAATTGATCGGATTATCTTTGTAGTCGAATCGAAAATTCCCCAGGATCTGGGTGCTTAGCGGGTCGGCGGCCACAATTTGCCGCTGGCCGTGAAGCAGACGGTCGAGCTGGTAGAAATTGATGGCTTGCGCTACGTTCGCCGGAATGAATTTGTCATCCTTGCCCGGCTTCGAGACGCTGTCCACTTGAATGGTCAGTAATATCGGGACGCTTTCTTTCCGAAGAGTTCGGGCCAGGTTGACGGCTTCAGAAGCTCCCCAGCTATGTCCCTGACAGGCGTCCATCGTGGTTAGTGTCGAGCAATCGAGTGATTTCTTGAAACGCCTGACGCCATCGAGATCTGCAATTCTCGAGCTTTGTAATTCCGCAGGTTTCGGGATCCGTTCCGCGGAGCACAGCAGTTCGTGGGGTGCTGGAGTCATTCGTGAAGTCCAAGAAGTATGCAGTGCCGCTGGTTTCTGTGGCCATACTACATCCGTACTTTGGAGTGGCAAGATCGCCGAGTCTGGGAGTACGCGCTCGAAGCCGGCGGTGATTGCGGCGGAATTGGAATTCAATAACGTCACCGCGGGCGCGGGGCAGTGAGAAATGCACCGGCTCAGTTAGCGCGCAGGGCTGCCATGGGGTCGATTCGTGATACTCGCAGAGATGGCAGATAACCTGCCAGGCCGGCGACTGCCGCGAGCGCGATCAGCATGCCGGCGAATGTCGGCGGATCGGTAACTGTCACGCCAAACAGCAGGCTGTTCAGTGTGCGCGCGAGGATCCAAGATGTTATGCCGCCGATGAGCATGCCAAGTCCCGCGAGGCGCAAGGTCTGCAGCATGATGCGTGCCCGCAACTCCGACGGTGAAGCTCCGAGCGCCATGCGAATTCCCAGTTCGGCCGACCGCTGGCTGACCGAATAAGAGATGACCGCATAAATCCCCAACGCGGCGAGAATCAGCGCGAACGCGGAAAATCCCGCGAGCAGAAGAACCACAAAGCGCCGCGGCGAGACGGCTTTGTCCACCAATTCCTGGAGAGTTTTGAATTCGTTTGTGGATAGTTCCGGCGCGATGGGATGCAGAGCGGTTCTAATGGTGGAGGCAATGGCGGCGGGTGGAAGCTGAGTGCGAATCACCAGGTACTCCGCGCCAGACTCATCCCACTGGGAAACCGGAAAGTACAATTCGCAGCCGGAGTTCTGTTCAAGCGCGCGGTGACGGACATCACTCACAATGCCGACCACTTGGCGCCCAGGACCACCGGTGCCTTGTCCCATCACAATTTGCCCGAGGGCATTCTGGCCAGGCCAGAGCGTTCGCGCCAGTGTCTCATTGATCACAGCCACAGGCTGGCTGGATTGCGTGTCCTCGGCCGAGAAGGCGCGTCCCGCGAGCAAACGAATCCCCATGGCCTGCAGATACCCGTCACTAACGATGCGGATGAAGCCTTCCGGATAATGGCCGCGCTCGTAGACCTTGCCTTTTGCCGTTATGTCCCAGCTACGATCGCCAGCCAGCGGAAGCATATCCGTCAGGCCTGCCGCGCTGATTCCGGGCAACGATCTTACGCGGTCAAGAATCTGCTTGAAGTAACTCATCCGCTCGGATTGGGACGTGTAGCGTGCATCGGGATCGATGCGTAACGCTGCAGCGCGCTCCGGTTGAAATCCGAGATTCACTTCCAAAACATTCAGAAAACTTCGGCTGAGCAGGCCTGCGCCAACAAGGAGGACGCAAGCGAAGACGATCTCGGAAACAACGAGTGTGCTACGAATCCAGATGTGGCGCTTGGTTCCGGTGGACGAGCGGCTGGTGTCTTTCAATGTGTCGTGCACCGAAATCGAAGGAACCTGCAGCGCCGGAGCGAGGCCGAACAACAGACCGGTCAAGATCGCGATCACCAGGCAGAAGACGAGCGACGAGGCGTCCATTGTGACGGTTGACAGCAGCGGGATATTGAACGCGCTCAGGCCGGCCAGCAGCCGGGTCCCTGCGAACGCCAGAATGATCCCCAGCAGCGCGCCGCAGCATGACAAAGTTATGCTCTCGGTCAACATTTGCCGAATCAATCGGCTGCGGCCCGCTCCGAGCGCGACGCGTATAGCCATTTCCTTTTGGCGCGTAGCGCTACGGGCCAATTGCAGGTTGGCGACATTGGCGCACACAATCAACATGACGATGCCTACCGCCCAGGCCAGCACCAGAAGTGCGCGCCGCAAGCGTCCGGTGACGTGTTCTTCGAGTGTGGTCAGGATGGGGCGAAGAGTATTCCGGTCCGGATGCTGTTTTTGAATTTGATTCGCGAGAATCTTGAATTCGGCGCGCGCGGTTTGAATGCTTATGCCGGGCTTCAGCCGTCCGATGACGGCCAGCGTGTTGCCCCAACTGTTGGTTTCCTGGGTGAGCGGCATGGGTTGAAACAGATCAACGTGATTGCCGGGTGCGAACACCGTGCCGAAGTCGAAGGATGCTGGCGCGATTCCGATTATCGTGACCGGGTGGTCATTGACAGTGATCGTTCGCCCGAGAATATGAGCGTCCGAGGCATACCGCCTTTTCCACAAGCCGTAGCTCAAGACCGCCGTCGCAGGAGCGTTCCATTTCGATTCATCCGCGGTGAAGGTTCGGCCCAACACGGGACGGACATCCAGCATCGGGAAGAAGTTTTGGGAGACCAGCAGACTGCTCAAGCGTTCCGTTTCCCCATCTCCGGTGATCTTGGCGTCGCCGGGTTGAGAAAACGCAAAATACGCCGCAAGATCGGTGAAGGACTGATTCTGTTTACGGACATCCAGAAAATGTCCCACCTGCGTGCTCCATTCCGAGATGCCATCGTCCGAGAGATTGTAGATCCACACCAGCTGCCTGGAATCTTGTAACGGCAAAGGCCGGAGCAACAAGGTGTTTACGACGCTGAATATGGTGGAACTGGCGCCCACGCCCACGCCGATAATCAGGATGGCGAACGCGGTGAAGCCGGGGTTTTCCCGCAATGCCCGGAATGTGTAGCGAAGATCCTGACGCAACGTATCGAGGAACGGTAGCGCACGGATTTCGCGATGGGCTTCGTGCAACTGGTGGACGCCGCCCAACTCGATCCGGGCCAATCGTTCCGCTTCTTCGCGCGGCGTGCCTCGGAGGATGTGATCCTCAGCCAGGAGTTGGACGTGCGCCTCGAGTTCGAACTCAAGGTCACGGTCGAAATCGGCGCGCTGGAACACGGCGCGAATGCGGCCAATTAGTCTGTGAAACGCGCTGAGCATGGGTTATTTTGGTCCTTCCCACTGCAGCAGGCGGGCGATGGTACCGGCCACACGTTGCCAGTTCTCAGTCTCGGCGGCGAGTTGTTTCTGGCCGGCTTTTGAGATGGAGTAGAACCTCGCCTTTCTGTTGTTCTCCGAAATGCCCCATTCCGCTTTGATCCACTTCTTTTGCACCAGGCGGACCAGGCAGAGATAAATGGTGCCCTGATTCACCTGCAGCGCTTCTTTGCTCACCTGCTCAATGCGGCGGGCGATGCCGTAACCGTGCAGCGGCCCCATGGCCTGCAGGGTTTGTAGCACCATCAGATCGAGCGTACCTTGCAGGATCTCAGACTTGTTGTCCGGCATGTCACCTCCTGTGGGTTATATAGAGGAGTGTAGCATGATCCCTGTGGGATGTAAAGAGGAGAGAGCGAGTCGGCGGGAAGGCATGCGGTAGGATAGCAGCAGGGCGTATGGGGTCCACTTCTTCCTCTCCCAGACCGGCTCATCAGCGGCTGACGGATTTGCGCAACGGGCTGCTGAGCTTGCACAAGACGCTGCTCGACTCCGAGCGCGCAATATATGAGAGAGATATCGCGCGGATCAAATCAACTACCGATTTCTTGAAGCTGGTGCTGTATGATCCGTGGTTCAACTGGCTGCATGAGTTGTCGGAATTGATTGTGTTGATTGACGAGACACTGGACGCAAAAGAGCCGCCGGACGGAATCACGGCCGATCGCCTGATCGCGCAAGCACAGGAATTGCTGACGCCGAATGAGGCCGGGCGAGGTTTCGAGAAGCGCTATTTTGAGGCGCTGCAGCGCGATCCGGACGTGGTGCTGGCCCACGGGAAAACGCGCAAGCTGGTGGAGAGTTTGGGATAGCCGCTTTACGCCGGCTGGCGTTCGGCTGGTTGTCGTTCGGCTGGTTGTCGTTCAATGGTCAGGTACATGGGGCCGGCGCCCAAAGCTAGCACCATCCACCAAGTGAAGCGGCCGGGCTTGTTGATGACGTTGTAGGCGACCTGTTCTCCCTCGGCGACGCGAAATTCGACTGTTTTCTTGACCCAGGTATTATCAAAACGAAGCTCGTGATCGCCGGGGTCGATGGGACGGGTAACTGACTCGCCGTAGAGGAGAACGGCGAACGGTTCGCCATCCAGCTTGACGATTACTTGGCGTTGCTTTACGTCGGCGGAGGAAGTGCGAGTCACTGTGAGGCTGGATTCCACTTTATTTATTTTGGCAGGTCGGGGACCTGCCCCACGACCTGCCCCACGGCTATCAACCGCAAATTGCTACGCGCGCTTCTTGTGACATGGATTCGATCTGGGCTTGAAGGCCGTCGCGCAGCTTGACGCGCGGAGTGTAGCCGAGGATCTCGCGGCTTTTCGAAAGATCGGCGCCTGTGTTGCGGACATCGCCGGATTGGGGGGGGGCGCGTTCTACATTGATGCTGCAGCCCGAGATTTCTTCCACCAACTCGATAGCCTGATTCATGCTGACTCTTCCGCCGCCGGCGACATTGAATGTATCGGAGTGGGCGGGAACGTGGGCGGCCAACGTTAAGGCATCCACGGCATCTTGGACGAAAGTGAAATCGCGCTGTTGCCGGCCGTCTCCGAAAAGTACGAATTTCGATCCGGTAAGCGCTGCCTGGATCAATCGATGAAACGCCATGTCCGGGCGCTGACGGGGACCGTATACGGTAAATAGCCGCAGTGTGATTACTTCCATGCAGCCCTGCTTCGCGTATACCGAGCACAATTGTTCGCCCGCAAGTTTGGTGATCCCATAGGGTGAGATGGGATTGGTGGGATGGTCTTCGGCGACGCGCTCCACTTCAGTCTCGCCATAAACGGACGAGGAGGAAGTGAACACGATGCGCTTCTGGCTTTCAGAACGCGTGGCCGATTCCAAGAGGCGTTGTGTAGTCAGAACATTGTGCCGAAGGTAATGCTGGAACTCGAGCCCCCAACTGGTTCGCACACCGGGCCGTCCGGCGAGATGGAAAATCAACTGAGCGTCGTCAACTAAACGCTGCTTTATTTTCAGAACTTCGCTGTGAACGAAATCAAATCGCTCCGAGGTGCACAATCGATCGAGGTTTCGGAGCTTCCATTGAGGATCGTAGGAATTGGTCAACGCGTCGACACCGGTGATGTGATGCCCATCTGACAGCAGGCGCTCGCACAGATGCGATCCGATGAAACCGGCGCAGCCGGTGACCAAAACTTGCATCGTCATGAGCTTAGCACTTTATTTCAGTTGCATTAATCTTCCACGACATTCTTTTCGAACTCTAGCCGGTAGGCGCGCCAGCGGTCCCATTGAAATTCTCCCGCGTTATCGATGCAATCCACCGCGCAATAGGCCATGTGCAGAGCGTGATGCGCGTTGTCATGCGCGAAGAGTCCCTGACGGCCGAAGGTAACCAGATTTTTAAATCCCTGGGCCCAATCATCGAGCAGCGTGAAATCGTCTTCGAACCCGCGCTTATATATTGGATACGCGTGGGCCAGTCGACGGGTGAGCACCTGGAGCGGCGGCGCACGGAGCGCAAGGCCGGCGGCGCTCAACGATTGAGAAACCAATTCGCCCAGCTCGGCATCGGTCTTCGCCCAGGTTTCTGATTGCGGATCGCACGGCAGCTCGGCGCAGAGCACTGTTCGATTGCGTGGTTCGCATGTGGCGCTGTAATTCTTGGGTTCCGACAGCCTGGAGATCGGGATTTCTTCCTCTGGGAAGTAATGCGCGTCAAACTCGGAGAAGTGGTCTTGCTCCAGCACCAGGTAGATCAGGATCATGCCACGGAACCGCATTCGATCGGCGGCTTCCATGATCCGTGGGTGCGGATTTAGGCAGCGAACCAGATGGTTGATGGGCAGAGTGGACAGCACAAGTTGGCAATCGAGCGAACCGGGTGATTCTGCCGATTCGTAATTTATGCGCGAGACTTGGCGTTCGTCGTGGTCGATTCCTTTGACGCGCGAGTGGAACAGGAACTCGGCTCCCTGATCTTGCGCGGCGGTGCAAAGACTCTCGAACAGTTGGCCGTAGCCGCGGCGCGGATAGTAGAAGAAACGCTTTCCCGAGGTCTTGCGGAGCATTTTGGCGGGTGTGTTGGCGGATACGCGGCGGCGGGCTTGAACCGGCGATAGCTCGGCGGGATCCAATCCCCATAGCTTTCTGGCGAAAGGGAAATAGAAGTCGCGGCAGACGGTACGGCCCAATCCGGCTTCCAAGACGGATGCGAAGCTTTCGACGGCGGGCTTGGGGACGAATCGTTTGCGCAGCACGTCGGCGGCTGCGCCGAAGATAAACGATTTGGGCAGATGTAAGGCGAGATCCAGAGGGCGGAGCGGGAAACCGATCCAGCGATTGCGCAGAAGGATGCGGCCATGGCGGGGCCGCTGAAGCAGATCGTCACCCAGCAGCGCTTTCAGATCGGCCAGTACGCGAGGATCGCAAGTTGGGTGCAGGCGATGGCTGCCGTAGTCCACGCGAATGCCTGAGATGTCGAAGCTTCCAGCGTTGCCACCTGGTGAATCGCGCTGCTCGAAGACAACCACGCGGTCGAGTTTTCGTCGCGCGGCTCGGAAAGCGGCACCCACGCCCGCGGGTCCCGCGCCCAGGATCGCGAGGGTCATGCGGGACGAGCTCCTAGCAGGTAGAACAAGGGCGCATGCGTGGCGACGACCAAGTAGCTGAAGGTGTGTTCGAAGAAGTGCGTGCAGACGACGGCGGTCCAATCGCTGGACTGGGTATGGTGTCGGGCGCCGGTCAGGAGGACTCCGGCGGCTAGGTACGCGGAGAGCAGCACAAATATTAGGAACGACTTTGGATTGAATGTGAAGCTCGACGTGGGAGAGGCAATTATTGCGATAGCTAGGGGGATTGTCACTAGCGTGTGAGTGAATAGCTCGCGGGCCTGGTGGCCTAGGTAACGCGGGTCGATAAAGGATGCGCTGCTGATGCCGAACACGATTGTTAGTGCGGCGAAGACGACCCAGGCCGCGACTAGAACGCGGTTGTACTTGATTGGTACGAAGATTAGTGGCAGCAGCATCAATGCGGCTTGGCTGAGGAAATGGTAGTGCCAGTGGCTTCCATAGACCATCGGTGCATCGTCGCGTGTGTGAAATTGAAACAGATACAATTCGCGAGATTTTGCTCCCACGACGATTACTGCGTCGAGAATCAGGCAGACCATGACGAGCTTTCCGAATGGGCGCAGGGTGGGGGAAGGAAGCGCACAGAGCATCGCGCCGGCTACTGCGGCGCTGAGCAAAAGGTCCAGCGGAAGTTCGCCCAGGGCGTGGTCGAAGTAGAATATGGTGCCGAGCAGGGTGTGATGCCCGTCTTCGTGCACCACCACGTTCCATGGCCCCGCAGTGCCGTGGTGTATGCAGAGGATCACAAACGCCGTGCTCAATACGGCTAGCGGAAGGTAGAAGAGGCGCCTCACTTGGTCTGCGCCAGGCTCGCAAGTTTTGAGATGCAGCCTCCAACCAGGCTCCCTGTGATGAGGACGGCGTCCCATGCGAGCCCTACGCTCGCGGCCGCGGCGGGGTCGGCTCCAAAAGGCGCTAACAATGCTGGGAGCACCAGCTCGCGGCTGCCGATGCCTGCCAGCGTCACGGGAACGAATCCGGAGAGTTTGGCGAGTGGCCAGGCGAACAACCAGGCTCGAGCGGGCAGATGCAGTCCGCATCCGACTCCAAGCCAGGCGCTGAGTGCGATGAGCCCCGTTTGCATGGCGAGGCTGAGAGCCAGGACCGCGAGCGTTAGCCAAGGACGATGCCATGAAGCGATGAAGGCGGCCACGTATTTTTCCGCTCGGCCGCTGATTCTTCGACGGAGGAAGAAGACAGCCACGCAGACGAGAATTGAGGCGCTGAGCAGGACCACTAATACGAGTTGAACGAGCCGCTGACCGGCTCCCTGACGGTCGCGGTTGGATAAGGCTGCGCCTACCAGGAGAGCTAGTGCCACTAGGTCGATTATCCGGTTAGCTAATGTTCCGGATACTAATTGCTCTGTCTTTCGATTCCGCGAGACGCCCAACGCGATGGTCACCACATCGCCTCCGATTACTGAGGGCAGAAAGAGATTGGCGAACAGTCCGCCGAAGTAACAACGGACGGCTTCGAGAAAAGTCAGAGGCGCGTCCGGGCGGCTCACCATCAATTGCCATTTCAGGCTGCCCAAAAAATGCAGCGATAGATATATGGGTAAAGCGGCGGCGATTGTGGAGGGCGGAATACTGGCCAGGGCTTCCACCAGCTTGTGCCTCGGGAAAAACAGCGCGAGCGCGGTCAACAGAAGCACGCTGCCGATGATTCGGATGGCTTGTTTTTTTCCGGCGGAACGGGGAAGCGCGGCGGCTGTGGTCATCGTTTGGATTGGCGGAGCCGAGCGTTGCGCCAGGACACCAGGGCGATGCACCAGATCAGAATGCCTTCCAGCAGAATGATACCGGCCGAGAGAGAAACGCGGGCAGCGCGAAGATCCACCGCGAGAATTCCGAGGCCCGCCAGAATCACGAAAGTTGCTATCGGCGCCAGGACCCGCATGGGGCGGAAAAGCATCACGGTGCGCAGAATCAGGAACGCGAAACTGACCGCGTGGAACGGCTTGATTTTGGATCGGCCGATTCGTTTGGAATAATCGATGGGCACGTAGGCCACCGGATATCCGCAGCAGATCATCGCGAGGGTGATGGTGGTGGTGAAGGAGAATCCGGACGGCAGAATGCCGGCAAACTGCTCGACCCGCGATTTCCGAATCACACGCAGGCCGGAATTCAAGTCTGGAATCGCTTCGCCGGTTAA
>Ga0187859_10000445_pt1 | contig 27882 bp, 21 predicted proteins | sample June2016WEW_10_1_2_FD_133019 | JGI IMG/M metagenome (GOLD analysis project Ga0187859, IMG submission 133019) | Peatland microbial communities from SPRUCE experiment site at the Marcell Experimental Forest, Minnesota, USA - June2016WEW_10_10 | ecosystem: Environmental > Terrestrial > Soil >...
GCGGACCCTGATCGCCGATCCTCCATTCGACGAGGCCTTTGGTCCCGTGACGCAAGTGGTGACCGTGTCGAGCGGCATGTCCGTCGACCAGCAGACCATCGAATCGTACGACACGACCGGCGGGCAGGCCCTTCCTACGTTCGAGATCACGCGCTCGGGGGGGGCGCTGGACGGGTGGACGGCCTACCTTCGTGACCAAAATGACCGAATCGTGTCGAGCCGGGCGCCCCTCAGCGGAACGACCACATCGAACGTGATCCTGGCCGTAAAGCGCTCGACCGACCCGACGCAGCCGGACCTTGACGCACTCTCCCAAACCGAGCTGGTCGTGGCGCCGCCCGCTGGCGCAATCCTGCCGACGGGCGTGTTCAACTTGTTCGGCATGGTCACTCCGATCCTCTATCCGACGTTGCCGGCGACGGTGAACCTGCAAGGACAGATCACATCGCAGTCCGGTTCGCCGGTCGCAGCTGCGATCGTCTTCGAAGCGATATCGATCACGACCCTATCGTCGGTGGACGATCCGACAGGCGTCCAGAACCAGACCTTCGAGTACACCCTTTCCGTAAACACGACGACGGACCCGTCGACGGGAAAGTCGACGTACTCCGCCACGCTTCCATCCGGGTCCTATCGAATCGACGTTCGTCCAACCAACCCCCTCATCGAGGGCTCAGGCGGCATCTTGGATGCGGGCGATGCTGTGACGGCGGCGGTGCAGGTCGCATCATCGGTTTCGCTTCTGCAAGATCAAACGATGGATTTCTCGCTCGGTGGCCTTCAATCCGCGGGCGGCCTCGCGCGCGTGCTTGATGGTCGTCCCCTTTCCGGAGCCGTCGTCGACGCTATTCCATTCGGGTGCACGGCCTCGCTGTCGAAGCTGCCGTCGACCTGGTGTCTTCCGCGGCCGGCTCAAAGCACGACCCTCTCGAATGGCTCGTTCGAATTCGACTTGGACCCAGGGTACTTCACCTTGCGCGTTCGACCCGCCGCGGGGACGCGACTGCCATGGGTCGTCGTCACGCAACCGATCTTCGCTGACGCAACCGGCCCTCTGTCTCTCGCGCCTGTCATTGTGCCCGCGCCCCAATCCCTCGGGCTGACATTGGCCGATCCGGCGGGAAATCCGATTGCCAACGCGCTCGTTCGTTTGTTCCGCCTGCCGTCGTTGCCGTCTGCGACGCTCGCCGTCGAGCTGGGCGAGGCCATCACGGGCATTGACGGAAGCTATGAAATGTACATTGCGCCGCCGTCGCCGTAGCGCGGTCTGATCTTCTGGTATGCTGTGGTTTCGTTCCCGCGATGCCCAATGATGCACGCATTAATCTCGTCGCGCGGGTCGCACGATCCGCGTTTGCTCCGGTGGAGAATCCGGATCGTCCCGTTTCGATTTTGTCGCTGGCCGCAGCGTCGTATGGGTCGCGTCCCTCGGGGGATGCCACCGTTCCCACTGGTTTCGACCCCGTGGCCGTGGCGCTCTTCGAAGCCATTGTAGAAGGTGCCTACGTCGTCGCCAACGCCGATGGCGTTTTCGACGCGGCCGAGAGGCAAGTATTTGAGCGGGTGGTCTTGACGGCGTGCGGTGGCACGGTGCCTCCTCAGCATATCGCTTCCCTGGTAAGCCACCTGGCCGATCAGTTGAAGGTAGATGGGATGGACGCACGCATCGCGTCGATCGCGAAGGCTTCCGTGAAAAAAGATCATGCCCGCGAGATCCTGCGGATCGCTGCGCTCTTGGCGCAGACCAGCGACGACGTAAGCGTCATCGAGCGACAGGTGCTCGGAAAGCTCGCACACCAGTGCGGGCTGGACGGTGCCGAGGTCGATGCTGCCCTGACCGATGTTCGCAGTGCCCTCTCAGCCGCGGAGTCGTCCGAATGAAGAGCTCGGCCGGCCGCCATCGACCGGCTGCGTAGGCGAGCTGCCGCATGCGTCAAGTGAGCCCACCGCGCCAGTCTCGAAGGAGCGCCGCCTCCTCGACCCGTCCCGCCTTCTCCGCGGCGACAGCCAACCGATCGAGTGTGGTTCGAACTTGCACGGAGAGAACCTCTCGGCGTTCGGGGGTGGCGTCCTCGAGGCGAGCGCTGAGAAGCGCGAGAAGTTCGTGTCCGCGGCCGAGCTGCTCGAGGAGCGAGGCCAGTTCGTCCGCAACCCCGTCATTGCCGGGGTCGCTCTGCAACCTTCGCGTGAGCTCGTCGACACGAGCTGCGCGCTGAATATCTGCGGACTCGTTGGATGTCTCGAGGTCGAGCCAATCGAGGGAACGAATCGGCGCGCGCGGCCGGTCCGGTGGATCGTCGGGGTGGTTCTCTGTCGCATCGGTCGCGTCGGCTTCGCTAGGCTCGGCGCCGACCGTCATGGCGAGGTTGCGCTCGCCTTGGATGCCCCGTGTCGCCCGCAGCACATGGTCGCCCACTTCTCGGAAGGCCCGGCGCGCCCGATCGTCGTACGGCCTGAGGCGCAGAGCGACGGCGAGATGGCGTTGTGCGGCCAACGGATCGAGACGATGAGCGAGTTCGAGGTCCGCCGCCTCGATCAGCAAGTCAACGACCTGTCCGATGCGATCGTGGGGCAAGGCGAGGCCGCGCTTTGCGGGCCGTTCCGTGCTCCCGGATACGACGGGAATGGATGCGAGCGAAGCGGCTGCCTCTCGCAGTCCCGCAAAGGCCAGGCTTGCGCCGACGGTGTCCCCCAGCCGCGCGCGCCATCTCGCCTCGAGCCCTTTCGCGACCGCCGCTTCCGGCGCCGCCGCATCGCCGCAGATCGAAGAGATGTGCGCGATGGCCGTTGGCAGGTCGGCGAGACGCTCTGCGAGCGCCCGAGCCAGCTCGAACACGATGGCCGAAGTCGACGTGCCGCGCGCGCGCGCAATCTCGAGCGCCTTCGTCAGGAGAGCCACGCCTCGCGTGGAAGCTCCTTCGCTGAGGAGTGCCTCGGCCAAGCCGGTCAACGCTTCCGGCTCCTCCGGTGCGAATCGAAGCGCGCGCCCGAACAGCGCTTGAGCGCGGAGTGTTAGCCCGCGCGCCTGCCAATCTCGTCCGGCGCGAAGCCAAACGGCGTATTTTTCGCTCGTGGTGCCGGCGAGTGCTTCGAGATGCTCTACGTCGCCGAGAGCCTCGTCGACGCGACCGAGCGCCAAGCGCGCGTGAACGCGCGCCCAACGGGCGGACACCGCGCGGGGAGAGCGGGCAATGGCGCGGTCCAACCACTGGGCCGCGTGCTCCGGATCCTGCGTCCACGCCGCTGCAAGCACGTACGCGCGCGCGGCCAACGCCGGGGAGGGCTCCGCGGCTGCGGCGCGTTCGAGACTCGCCAACGCGCCCGCGAAGTCTCCCGTCTCCCGAAGCAACTCGCCACGGACGATCCCTGGCTCGGCGCCACCCCACATCTCCTCGAGCATCGCTAGGGCTCCCTCCGCGTGGCCAGTCGTTCGGACGTCGATGTCGACCAGGCGAGCGGTAATCTCGCGATGTCGCGGGGCCAAACCTAGAGCCTCGAGGCAGGCGGACCGTGCTCGCGCGGGATCACCCGCGACGAGCAGGTCGTCGGCGTCGCGCAGCAAGCGCGCGACCTCGTAAGCCCGGATCGCCTCGTCCGTCGGCGGTGCCGAAAGCATGTCGCGTGCAGCCTGCAGGAACCAGGTATCTTGTTCCGCAGCGAGAACCGCACAGCAGACACCATGGGCCCCCGGGATTCGGGCACCCGCTTCGGGCAGGAGCGCCATGGAAAGAGCCGCCGCAAGGCGTCGAAACGTGAACAGAGCGCCCGATCGCTCGGCGGCGCGTCCGATCATGGCGGCGACGCAAGCAATGGCGATGCCCGCGGCCGGTGCGGGCAGATTCACACCTCGAGCATTGCCGACGACGAGGACCAGATCGTCCCCGTCGGCGATGGCATGGATGTCGAACGCCACAGCCGGTGCCGGAAGCGAGCCTTCACGATCGCGATCGTCCAGGGCCGACACGCAAATCGTGGCCTTTGCGGACGCAACGGCAACCCAGAGGTCGGGCGCTCCCTCACTGACGATGCCGCGCAAGCGCGGAGTGGCCCAGCGCACCAGTGATCGCGAGCTCAGTTCGATCTCGACCCGCTGAAGCTGTCCTCGACGGTGGCGGAAGCGGTGAACCCCTCCGGAAACGTCGGCCGGGAAGCGCATACCCGGAAATGTCGTCGCGAGCGCTGTGACCCGCAGGCAGCCCAGCCGAACGGGCCTGGCGAGCTCGAGACCGATGCCTTCGCGGGCAATGGCGAGGCAAAGAATGACTTCCTCGCGCGAGGCAATCGTCTCCCTCCCGCGCCTTGCCCGGATTGTTCCCCGCGGTGGAGATGGCGCCCGGGCACCGGGAGGGGGTGGAGCGGACCGCGTCGGCATGCTGTCTGGACTCCCCGGGCTGGCATAGGAATCGTACCCGGCTCCCCGGCGCACAGCGAACTAGCCCTCGTTCCCAAACGCGCGTGCCCACGGCGTCGCTTGACCCGAGCAGGCGCGCATGTGACAAACTGACACGCTTGAGTCGACGACATAGTCCGAGAGACTCGTGCACCGCGTGCGATGACTTGCAGAGGCCCCCGGAACTTGGCCAACACCCAGCTCAAGCCGAGTGGGCGAGTGTGATCCGAATGCAGCCGCGTAGGTTCGAGCACCGCTTCGGGTCCACCGATGCGCTCCCGGGGTCGGCCTGCCGGAACGGGGATGGTCGACTCCCCGCCAAGCGCTGAGCGACGGTCGATGATCTCGAAGGATGCCATTTCGCTCGTACGCGACCGCACGGACATCGTCGCGATCGTTTCCGAAAGCGTTCCATCTTTGAAAAAGCGGGGACGGCGCTTCGTAGGCCTATGCCCCTTCCACAAGGAGAAGACGCCCAGCTTTCACGTCAACCCCGACAGCGGCATCTACCACTGCTTTGGGTGCAAGGAGAGCGGAGATGCCTTTTCGTTTCTAGAGCGCGTCGAAGGCTACAGCTTTGCCGAAGCCGTTCGCGCCCTTGCTGAGCGCGCGGGCGTGGCGCTCGAAGAAGAGCGCGGCGCTGCGCCGAGTGACGCGGAGCGACACAAGAAGGAACGTGACGCCCTCTACGAAGCGATGCAAGTGGCTGCTGCTTGGTACGAAGAGCAGTTGCGCGTGCATCCGAGCCGCTCGTGCGCACTCGATGAGCTTGCTCGGCGCGGTCTCGATCCGAAAAGCGAAACTGCGGCTGCATTTCGCTTGGGATACGCGCCCTCCGGGTGGGAGGGACTCGCGAGCTTCTTGAAGAAACAGGGGGTTTCCCCGGCAGTCGGCGAGGCCGTCGGGCTGCTCGTGCCGCGGTCGAGCGGCTCGAGCTATTACGACCGATTCCGGCACCGCCTCATGTTCGCCGTGCTGGATGCGCAGGGGCGGGTCGTCGCATTCAGCGGCCGTGCCCTTCAGGCGGATAAGAACGTCGGGCACGACGAGGCACTGGATGCGGCTCGGGATCCTCCCCCCAAGTACATCAACTCGCCCGAGAGTCCGATTTACGTCAAAGGGGCGACTCTGTTCGGCCTGTGGCAGGGTCGGCATGCCATCAGGCAAACCGGCCGAGCCATCGTCGTTGAAGGCAACTTCGACGTCGTCAGCCTCCAAGCGCGAGGTGTACCCAACGTGGTCGCTCCACTAGGCACCGCATTCACCGCCGATCAGGCAAAGCTGCTTCGGCGATATGCCGGCAATGCAACGCTCCTTTTTGACGGCGACGCGGCCGGGCGCAAGGCTGCGCGAGCCGCGGAGGATGCGTGCGATAAGGCGGGCCTCGAGGCGGACGTCGCCATGCTGCCGGACGGGATGGATCCGGACGAATACGTTCGCACGAGAGGCGTCCCGGCGCTCAATCACGTTGTCGGGCAGGCGCGTGGCTTGCTCGAATACCTGATCGACGTCGAGCTCGACGATTCGTTCAATGCTGCGGACTTGCGTGACCGGGTCGCGCGGATCGATCGGGTCGCCGCGCTGTTGGTTCGCCAAAAGGATCCCGTGGTTCGGGGCATGCTCAAGGCCTACGCCGACTACGCCGCGAGTCGACTCGATCTGATACGCTCTGCCCCAAATGCGTTCGGGGCACTGGAGCGGAAGGTGGCGAGCTCCGCCCCGGGCGTACGCGTGCGCGCAAGCTCAAGACCTTCCGAGGCGCGTGTCAAGCATCGCGCGCCAGGCTATGAGGAGCGAAAGGCCATCGTCGGCGCTCTCTTGGATTATTCCGTGCTTTTGGACGATTCCGCAGTGAGGGAAACTTTGGGCCTTCTTGAGGGCGAATCGGCACGGATTGTGGCGGCGATGGCGAAGTGCATCCGCGTGGACGAGCGTGGTGAAAAAGTGCTCGACACGGGCGAATTTCTTGCGCAAATGCCATCGGCGATCCAAGCCTTCGCGTCTGCACGACTCGCGGCTCCGGTTCACGACACGCTTGAGGAAGCGCGCGCATCCGTACTCGCGAACGCAAAGAAACTGCGGGAGACCAACGTTGCGCGGGAAACGCTCGAGACCGTACGTGAGCAACAGCGCGTCGTCGGCGACTGGGAGGCCGAAGTGCAACTCGCGAAGCACGTCGACGCGCTCGTGCGTCAGCGGCAAGGCCTGATTCGCAGGTGAGTGAGGGAAAGCGCGTGCGCGTTGGCGCGCAAGGCGCGTGGGGAAGAAGCACCGAGGTAGCGATGGCGACGAAGAACCGTGACCGGAAAGAAGTTCAGCAACTCATTGAGATCGGCAAATCCAAAGGATTTCTGACTTACGATGAGGTGAACGACGCGTTGCCCGCCGACATGGTCGCGGCCGACCAAATGGACGACGTTCTCGGCGTTCTCGGCGACGAGGACATCGAGATCGTCGATGCCGCAACGCAGGTGAAAATAGCGCCTAAGCGAATCGTTGAAGAGCAAGCGGAGCAGAAAGTCGCGCGCGACCGTGAGCAAACCGCGGCGCCACCAAAGGGCGACGAGGAGGTCGACGGGTACTATTCGAAGAGCAACGACCCCGTTCGCATGTACCTGCGCAAGATGGGAAGCGTGTCGCTTCTAACGCGCGAGGGCGAAGTCGAGATTGCCAAGCGAATCGAACAGGGAGAGCACATGGTGCTCTCGGCGATTCTCAACTCGCCGGTCGCCGTTCACGAGATCATGGATCTCGGTGACAAGCTCAGAAAGCATAAGATCCGCGTGCGGGACATCATCCGTGACGCGGAAGACGACAACGCCGAGTTCGACGAGGAGGAAGCCGATCGCCGCATCCTGCGGCTGATCGACAAGGTCAGGCACCTCGACAAAGTAGCCCTCGAGCTCAAAGAGAGCGTGACGACATGCGCCGCCTCTCGCCGCAAGGGCATTGAGGCCGAGATCGACGGCAACCGTCAAAAGATGGTCGAAACCCTCGAGGAGATGCGCCTCAACAAGAAGACCATCGACAAAGTCGTCACCAAACTGCGAGGGTTGATCCAGAAAATCGAGCGCGCCGAAAGCAGCATTCTGGAACTGGCCAAACACGCGGGGGCGGACGTCGACCAGCTCCGAAAGGAGGCGCGGCAGTCTCGCGGTGATGCCTCGACCGAGCGCAAGTACAAGCGCAAGTATGGTTTATCCCCGGACGACGTCCTGGGGGCACACTCCGCGGCTCAAAAGAACCTGAAGAAGGTCGAGGAAGAGCTGCAGCTCGACGTCAAGGAACTGCGCGAAACGTATGAGTCGATCCGGCGAGGGGAGAGGATCGCCGACAAAGCCAAAGCGGAGCTCGTAGAAGCGAATCTTCGTCTCGTCGTGAGCATCGCGAAAAAATACACGAACCGTGGCCTACAATTTCTCGACTTGATCCAAGAGGGCAACATCGGCTTAATGAAGGCCGTCGATAAGTTCGAGTACAAGCGCGGCTACAAATTCTCCACGTACGCGACGTGGTGGATTCGGCAGGCGATTACCCGTGCCATCGCCGATCAGGCGCGAACGATTCGAATTCCGGTCCATATGATCGAAACGATCAACAAGCTCATCCGGACCAGCCGCTATCTCGTCCAGGAGTACGGTCGCGAGCCGACGCCCGAAGAGATCGCCGAGAAGATGGAGCTGCCGCTGGACAAGGTCCGCAAGGTTCTGAAGATCGCCAAGGAGCCGATCAGTCTGGAGACTCCCATCGGCGAGGAGGAAGATTCGCACTTGGGAGACTTCATCGAGGACAAGAGCGTGGTGTCCCCTGCCGAGGCCGTCATCAACATGAACCTCGCGGAACAGACTCGAAAGGTCCTCAAGACGCTGACCCCGCGAGAGGAGAAAGTTCTCCGGATGAGGTTCGGCATCGGAGAAAAGAGCGATCACACCCTGGAAGAGGTAGGCCAGGACTTCGAAGTAACGCGCGAGCGCATCCGGCAAATTGAGGCGAAGGCGCTGCGAAAACTCCGACACCCGTCGCGGAGCAAACAGCTCAAGAGCTTCATCGAAAGCTGAATGGAACATGCGAAACGGGACGCGCCGTCGGCGTCCTTTCGCTGCTGTTGTCGCTCTACCCGGTGTGCGCCGGCGGTCTACCCGGTATGCGCCGGCGGGTGGTCCGCGTTCGGCTCTCGGCACCTCCGAGCGCCGAGCCGATGGGCTTGCTTCGCTTGGGGGGTCGCGAGCGTGGATGGCGGCGCGAGCTGCGAAAGGGCGTTCGCCATTTTATGTTCGCGGTGACGCGCAAATGCGTTCTCTGACGAGCTTGCGAAAGCGCGCAATTTTCACCTGCCAGCACGCAACAGAGACACGCGCGTCCGCAATAAATGTGACCGGATCCCGCTCCACTCGATACGATTGGATCCAGTTCAACGGCTGCGGAATTGCGTCGATTGAAGATCAAACCCGCTCGACAGCCGTAATTAATTCGCGTTCCGCCGAGTTTCCACGGTCCACGGTCGACGGATCGGCGTTTGCTTAGTTGAGCAGTCAGTCGTTTCTAGAATGCGATGTTCCGATCGTCCTCCGACCGGAAGGCGCATGCTTCGCTCCGGTATCCATCGCGTAGCGAGTCGTTCGTTGGGTATGTGTGGTGTAATCGCGGGCGGTAAAATCCCTATGCGCGGCGTCAGGACATGGGTCCTTCTGGGGTTCTTGACGACGGTGGCCGTCGCGACGGTCAGCGTGCGTTCGCAAGCGGCAAACTCGACCAGTTTCATTGCCGGCACGGGCCCCGTCGATCCGGCTGGCTGGGTTCAACTTTTGCCGCTTTTGGCCAAACAAGACACCGTTTTTGGTCGCTTCATTGCGCCGGGAGCTCCGCCGGCCAGCCGGCCTGCCGAAGGGGCGTGCGCGCCCGACATGGTCGACGTGGAAGGCGAGTACTGTCCATACGCCCAACAGCGATGCCTCCGATGGCTCGATCCTGAGACGCGTCTCCAATGCGCCGAATTCGAGAAAACTGCCGAGTCGAGTCGATGCGCCATGGCAGGACAGCAGAAGCACTTCTGTATGGACCGATATGAATGGCCCAACAGAGCGGGCGCACTGCCGACGTATATGGCAAGCTGGCGCGAGGCAAAAACGTCATGCGAGTCGCTCGGCAAGCGGCTGTGCTCCGACACCGAGTGGACGCTGGCCTGCGAGGGACCTGACCGCCTTCCTTATCCGTACGGCAACGGCTACGAGCGTGACGATCGGGCGTGCAACATCGATAAGCCATACATTTGGCCGCATCCCGAGCGGATTTTCGATCCGAAAACTCAAGCCCAAGAGCTCGCGAAGCTCGATCAGCGCGAGCCCAGCGGCTCGCGCCCCGCTTGCGTGAGCCCCTATGGCGTGCACGACATGGTGGGGAACGTGGACGAATGGGTGGTCAACGTGTCCCAGTTCGGCCGGCCGTATGCGAGCGGCTTAAAAGGGGGCTATTGGGGCCCCGTTCGGACACGCTGCCGGCCGATGACGACGGCCCACGATGAGACGTTTCGGTACTACCAAATCGGCTTTCGCTGCTGTGGCGAGCCATGCGCGAACGAGGCCGGAGACGCCCCAGTCGCCCGGTTGTGACCATGGCATCTCGAACCGATCAATCCGCGTCGGCGGCTTGACCGGCATCGGGCAGCCCATCGGGCGGCACATGTCCTCCGCGGACCGGGGGCGGGGCGTCGCCGTATTCGCGGCGCATTTTTGCAGACAGGGCATCGAGCACCATTTGTTCGTGATAGCGCGGCATCTGCGGAATCTGCACGACTACGCCAACCGCGACACCCGTGTCGGGGCCTCGAATCAGCTCGACCGAAGCGGCGCTGGGCTTCGCATTTTCGGGTGACGTATACTCAAAAAGAAGATAGCCGCTGCTTTCGTCCTTTTCGGCGATCTTCCAGCCCTTATCGACGCGGACGAGGCGCAGAGCGGCATTCCACGTGCGCGTATAGCCATACGGTGACTCGTAGGTGGCTTTGGCGCTTGCGTACGGGGTGCGCGCGACGATGAAGACGACTGCAAGGACCCCACCGCAGAGCGCTCCAATCACCGTAGCCTTGGAAGCACGACCCATGTCCGTCTCTCGTCTGGATAGCTCGGACGGGACCCGACCGCCAAAAATCTCTCCTATTCGGTGGCGCCAGCCGTTCGGGGGAGAATCCCCTCAGACTCTTCGAGTTCGCGGATACCGCCTCGCACGGTGGCCAGCGCGATCGCGCCGGCCATGAGGGCGAAGACGCATTGGGTTGCGTACAGCAGAAAGACGTAAGCAGCGCCGGGGCCGGTGACGATGTTTGTCGGGTAAAACATGGTCATTCCCGCGTAGATACCGGCCTGGAAGACGCCGAGCATCCCAGGCGGCCCGGGAATGAGGATCGCGCAACTCAGCATGCCCATCAGCGCGCACGCTTCTCCGAACGACGGCGACGATCCGTCGGCATGCGCGACACCGCAGCCCCACGCCAGCAACCACATTCCGCACACATTCAGGCCCCAATAGAGCGTCGTCTCGAAGAGAAAGCCGAGTGCATCGCCACCCCGACCGAAAACATGCAGTCCATCCGCGAACTTCTCGCAAATACTCGCGAGCCTCTCGGCGGCTTTCATGGACAACTTCCCGACGACAGCAAGGGTGGTGCGGTGCGCCCAGGACCGCGCGAAGTAGAAAACCGCGATCGTGGCAAACAATGCGCCGAAGAGCACCAGCATCGCGTAACCGCTCCACCGAACCTCGGCAACGGTGACCGGCAGACCGACGACCCGGTCCGGAAGCGGTTGGACCGTGGGTACGAAGAGCAGGGCGACCGCCAAAACGATGCTGATGTAAAGGCCATCGATGACCCGTTCGGCGACCACCGAGCTCGTGGCCGCCGTCAACGTAATGGGACGGCTCGACGGTTCGCGGTCGCTAGCAGGCGTCCGGATCATGTAGGGTCGTACGATCTCGCCGATGCGGAACGGCATCACGAGAATCGCCGCGAAGCCGATGCATGAAACCGCAAAGAGCCGCTTACGCGGAACCTCGGCGATCGATCTCAGAAGATAACGCCAGCGAACGCTGCGAAACCAGGTCATCGTGACCCAAGTCACCAGGTAAAGCGATAAGGCCCACCACCGAACGCGCTGAAAGTCGCCCCCTTCGGGCAAGAACTTCAGTCCGCCTTTATGGACGGTGTAAACGATTCCGCAGGTGATGAGGCCCGAGGCGACGAATTTGCCGGCATGACGCCGCAAAAATCCCTGCGGCGAGGCAGGGGGGGCACCGACGCTTCCCATACCGGCCTTAGCCACTGAGGAGCCGATCTAGCACGAGGGAGGCCATTTGCTCGTTCAGACGGCTCGCTGCTCTATTGAAGCGATCCATGGAGGATGGATCGCGGCCCATCCGCCAGAAGCCGATGCGCCTCAGCGGAACCGACCAGGGACCAGAGCCGATCGATCGCGAGGGCGACGCCATCGACGTCGTCCGGCTTGTGCGCGTCGGAACAGGCAGCTTCGTAAGCGTCCTCTTCAAGCAGCTTTTCGGCCGCTCGCTGCGGTAAGCGGCCATATTTCCCGATCAGAGCGCACACGTCGAGAAGCAGGTGAGCTCCGGCGTCGAGCAACGGGTCCAAGCAGCCGTCGTCGCGCCAAACGGATTCGTACCGCTCGGGGTGAGCGAGTACGGGCACGAGTCCCGCGCGCCGAAGGTCGAAGAACCTGTGCTGAGCACGCGCCGGGAAGGCCTTTCCGAACTCGACGAGCACAGCCTTGCCTGTATACGGAAGCCCTTCGCCGCGGATCAAGCGTCCAAAGACGACGTCATCGAAGAAATGCTCGCTCGCGAGGTGTACGAGTGGCAACGCCACGCTTGCCGATAGGGTCGGCTGCATGGCTGCGAACGACCGTTCGATGCTGGCCTTGTCGTTGTCGAACATGCCGGGCCTCATGTGCGGCGTCGCCACGACTTCGCTGAAGCCGGCTTCGTGCAGCCGGTGGAGCATGAGCAGGCCCTCTTCCGGTGTCCGCGCGCCGTCGTCGATTCCCGCGATCCAATGGCAATGCAGATCGACAAAACCTCGCACGATAGCTCTTTTTACCATGCGTGGAGTGTGTGTGCGACGTAACAAATCGGTCTCAGCCGTCATTGAGCCAACGGATTTCTTCGTTGAGCCGCGCACTTCGGTGGGCGAGCTGATACGAATCACGCCCAGCGAATGAGTGACGTCTCGTACGGATGGGTCATCGCTTCGTTGTAGGGGACGACGCGAGCGGCGAAGGCGTGAGCGCCACTTTGGCCCGTCGCGATTTCCCCCGAATATCGCCACTGGCCGTCATCTGTCCGTTCGACAGGGCGCATCCGCACGATGCGCCCTTGCGCAATCTCATGCCCACCACCGGTCGGTCCGTGGTACAGCTCAACGGCAACATCTTGAGGATTAAGCGAGCCGAGATGCACCGTAGCGGTGACTTTGAGCGCTTCGCCGACGGCAACTTCATCGCGTGACTCCAGCCGAACCTCGCGAACGGAAACGCCAGGCCAGGCGTCGCGGACCCGGTCTTTCCAAGCAGTGAGCGCCTTGGCCGCCGCGAGATCGCCGTCCGTCAGGTTGTGGGAAAGCTTGATCCCCGGAACGTAAAAGCGCCGGGCGTACTCGCGAACCATGCGCGCCGTGTTGTAACGCGGAACGAGCTTCGCGATCGCGTGCTTCATGCGCTTGATCCAGCCGCGTGGAAGTCGCCCGACGCCGTCACGATCATAAAATAGGGGGACAACCTCACGCTCGAGAACGTCGTAGAGGAGCTCAGCTTCTCGGGCGTCTCCGCTCGCGTCGAGGTACTCTTCTCCCCGCCCGATGGCCCAGCCGACGTCGCAACCGTGATCGCGCCACGCCTCGGCGAACCAGCCGTCGAGAACGCTTAGGTTGAGGCCCCCGTTGGCCGCGGCCTTCATCCCGCTGGTGCCGCTTGCCTCCAGCGGGCGGCGCGGCGTATTGAGCCATACGTCAACGCCGCTCACGAGCGCGCGTGCCATGCGCATGTCGTAATCCTCGAGGAATACCACGCGGCCACGCAGCCCTGGATCGCGGCTGGCGTGAATGATGGAGCGAATCAGATCCTTGCCGCCACGATCTTGCGGATGCGCCTTGCCGGCGAAAACGAGCTGCATGGGGCGAAGTGGGTTGCCCAAAAGCCTCTTCACTCGCTCGAGATCGCTAAACAAAAGCGTGGCGCGCTTGTAGGTGGCGAAGCGTCGCGCGAAGCCGATCGTCAACGCCTGCGGGTCGAGGACCTCGTCTGCAAGCTCCAATTCCTCCAGTCCGGCGCCACGGCGCTCGGCGGCCGCCCGCGACCACCGCCGAGCGTGTTGAACCAATCGGTGGCGGCGGTGCTCGTGGACCTGCCAAAGCTCGGCGTCGGGGATCTCGTAGGCGCGTTCCCAGAGGTCGGCATGGTCAGGATGCTCGGACCAGCGCGGTCCCAGGTAACGAGTGAATAGAGCTCCCATCTCGGGGGCGACCCACGACGAGGTGTGCACCCCGTTCGTGATCGACTCGATCGGAATTTCGTGCGTCGGTAGCTCGGGCCAAAGGCCCTGCCACATCGCGCGTGAAACCTCGCCGTGCAGCTCGCTTACGCCGTTATAGTGATCCGACGTACGAAACGCGAGGATTGGCATCGAGAACGGGGCGCTTTGGTCGCGGGCATCGATACGTCCTAGGCCGAGCAACTCGGCGTCCGAGATGCCGAGCGCCGACCGGTACGGCTCGAGGTATCGCCGCACGAGGCCGGGATCGAACGCGTCATTTCCTGCGGGCACGGGGGTGTGAGTCGTAAAGATGTTGCCCGCGCTATTCGCTTCGCTGGCCACATGAAACGAGACCTTGCGCTCCCTCATGACGCGCCCGATGCGCTCGATCGCTAGAAACGCTGAGTGTCCCTCGTTCATGTGACAAGCGGTCGGCGATAGCTTCATGGCCTCCAATGCGTGAATGCCGCCAATGCCGAGCATGATTTCCTGCCGGACCCGAAACTCTTGGTCCCCACCGTACAAGGGGCCGGTGATCGCTCGATCGGCCGGTGAGTTTTGCTCGAGATTCGCATCGAGAAGCATAAGCGGGACACGCCCCACCTGCACCTTCCAGAGCTCGGCGTGCACGATGCCATGCGGATACTGCACCCGAATCACAAGGCGATTCCGTGCTTCGTCCAGCACCGGCAGAACCGGCATCCGACGCCAGTCATTGATCGGATAGCGTTCGCCCTGCCAGCCGTCGGTGTTGAGCGCCTGGCGGAAGTATCCCTCCGCGTAGGCTAACCCGACGCCGATGAGCGGTACCCCGAGATCGCTGGCCGCCTTGAGATGGTCGCCGGCCAACACCCCAAGGCCTCCGGAATAAATTGGCAGACACTCGTGAATTCCGTACTCCATCGAGAAGTAAGCAAGTCGCGCACCCGCGGTCTCGGGAAACGATCGCGAAAACCAGCCTTCGCGCTGCAGGTAGCGTTCAAGGAGCTGCCACGTCGCATCGAGCTGACCGGTGAAGGCATCGTCGTTGGAAAGCTCGTCGAGCCGAGGCTGCTCGACGCTTGCGAGAAGTTCGATTGGATTGCCGTGGGCGGCCTCCCAGAGGTCCGGATCCAGGCGCGCAAATAGCTCTTCGCCCGCGGGGGACCACGACCACCAGAGGTTGTATGCAATGTCGCGGAGGCGCTCGAGGGCGGGCGGCAGCCGCGGTACCACGGTGAAATGCCTCAGCGTCGGCATGCCGCGTTGGTAGTCCACGCATGAGGCGTATTCAACGTTGCCGCGGCGCAGCGAGTACGATTCCTTAAGTCGGCGGAAATCGGCTCGTCGGGAGATCGGGACCCCCACGCGGTGGTATGCCTCGACCCATGCCGCGGCTTCGCATTCCAATGGGTGCTTTCGCAATTGTGAAGGAAGTGGCCCGCCATTTGATCCGGCGGCCGGTTGTGGGCATCGCGGCAGCGGCCTGCACCGACGATGGCCAATGGCTGCTGGTACGGCGCGCGGACTTGGACGAATGGGCCCTCCCGGGCGGCACGCTCGAATGGGGCGAGACATTGCGTTCGAGCATCGCTCGTGAGCTCGCAGAGGAAGCCGGCGTCGACCGCTGCGAGATCGTCCGCCTGGTCGGAGTCTTCTCGCGCCTCGATCGCGACCCGCGGCTACACGCTGTAACGATCCTGGTCGAGTGCCGAATCGGGCCTCTCCTGCGTGAACCGTCTAATCCGCTCGAAATCACCGAGGCTCGACTGTTCGCGCCCGCGGACCTTCCAAGGTGGCTGGCCATGGGCATGCACGAAATGCTTCGCGCCGCGATGGACGGCCGAAGCGGCGTCCTGGAGTGACCCCCCCAGGCTGCCCAGTACGGCCGCGATGCGCTCGCCTCCTGCGCCCGCCAGAAGACGGAATTCTGCGACCGGAGTCACGTCTCGACGGTAACGACGTCGGGCGCGAAGCACTGAAGGACGTGAAGACTCCGGCGTTGCCAGTGCATCTTCGGATCCGAAAGAAACCGAATCATGTATTGCGTTTCCTTGGGGAGCTCCTGAAGGTGACCTAACCAAGACACGAATTTCTTGAAACAAGACGAGTTCATGAATTCGAGATTGCGCACATCGATCACGACGACACTCACGTTCTCGCGCAAGGCCGTTTCGTGCACTTCGTCGAGCGTGCGGCCCACGTCTTCGACCGCACTCATGTTCGCGTCTCCCTCGAGAAGCACGTGGAGTGCCTCGTCGCTGCGCGCGATCCGCGAGGAAAATCCGTCGAGGTGCTCTCTCACGACGGCGCCCCCGAATGGGTCCGCGCGATCGCGTTGATGGCCACGCGGTCACCCTCGACGGTCAAGTCCACCTCCATCTCGCCCTCGCATCGAATGCGAGCGAGTCCAAGACCCGACCCGTCAGGCTCGTTCACGGTTGCGCGCAAGAGCCGTTGGTAGAAACCAACGGGATCCGGAGCCGATCGCATCTCCGAGATCCGGCGCTCGAGGATTGCGATGTTCAGCGCATCGCTTCTATTGCTGGTGTGTATGCGGACAATACCTTCGCTTCGGAGGACCTCGATGCGGAGCACCGTCTCACCATGAGATCCGTATTTAACGGCGTTCTCCAGAAGCTCCTGAGTCGCCATGGCGAGCCGCGACGTCGAATCCTCGTCGTCGAGAACCCGCTCATAAAAATCCGACACGAATCGCCGAACCGTAGTCGTCAAGACCACGCTCGGCCGAAACACGAGCTCGAAATAGACGCGTTCATCCGCGTAAAGCTGGGGCATTGCCTCGACCATGCTAAAATGATGGACGGAAACGGGAGAAGCGAAGTCGATGACACTGCACGGCGGCTCCCGCCCGGATGACAAGGTCGACCCCGGGCCGCAGTCCGAGTGTACCAAAATGCACGCCGGAGTCGTCGTCGCCAAGGACGATACCATTCGAGAGCGCGTGACCCGCGTTCTCGAGGCGCACGGTTGGTCGGTGTTGAATTGCACCGACGGCACAACGGCAATCGAAATCGCGACGAAGGAGACGGTCGATGCGATCGTCGCCGAGGTCGATCTCCCCGACATGTCGGGGACTCAGCTCTTTCGCCTTCTGGAGCAAGAGGCCTCTTTGGCGGATGTCGTCCTCGTATTGTTAGCCGCGCCCGGGGACAGCCGGGCACCTCTGTTCGCGAATGCGACGTGTCCACGCGCACACGTGATCCATTCGCCCGAGAGCGAGCTTCCGCCGCTGCTCGACAGGTTCAGCCGGATCACCCCGTTGGGCGGCCGGCCCGCGTCTGAGCCGATTACGAAGGAGCGGTTGACGCGGCGGCTATCGCGGGCGCTCGACGACGCCATGTTCGAAGCCGTCGTAGCCGCCGAAGTGAGAGCCCTTGCCGCGTTCGATGGGTACGAGCAGTTTTTTTTCGGGCTCGAAACTCTTGTGCGCCGTCTTCTGGCTCCGGTTTGGGTCGCTCTGCTCGTCGAAGGACCTACACCCGGCATTTTCCTCAGCGCACCGGTCGTACGGCGGGCTCAGTCCGAAGCCTCGGCTCGGGCGGCATTCGGCGTGGCAGATGACGTTCGGTGCGCCGTGTTTCGCCCAGCCGCGGGCCGAGGTCTCGCTACCGACGTGTGGATCGCGGTCGAGGTCCCGGTGTTCTCCGGGAACAGGCAATGCGGGCAATTCGCGGTCGGGTTGCCCCGGCGGAGCCATACGCGCGCTGGGCGTCGCACCGTTGACCTCATCGCTTCGGAGCTGGGGGGACCGTGGCGCATCGTGTCCTTGCTCGAGGAAGCCCGGCGTACCGCGGCGACCGATCCGCTGACGGGCTTGATGAACCGACGGGCGCTGCTTGAGCAAATTGCTCGCGAGAACAACCGGTCCCAGCGCTACGGTCACGCATTGGCAGTTTTGATTCTCGACATCGACCACTTCAAACAGGTAAATGACGGGCACGGTCATTTCGCGGGGGATCGGGTTATTCAGACCGTAGCCACGACGGCGGCCCATGCACTTCGTCAAAGCGACTATATCGCGCGCTGGGGCGGCGAAGAGTTCTTGATCGCCCTTCCGTGCGCGGAACCCGTCGGCGGACTTACGACGGGCGAGCGATTGCGGCGGGCCATCGAGGGCGCGACGACGACTGCCGCCGATGGAAGCGTTCTGCGCGTTACGGTTTCGATTGGCGTAGCTCACGCTCCGGCACCCTGGGTGTTCGAAGACTTGGCGCGTGGCGCCGATGCAGCCCTCTACGAAGCGAAGGCGCGAGGGCGAAACTGTGTGCGTGCCGTCCCGGACCTCATCGGCCCGGCGCGGCCGATGGACCGTGTGACCGGACCGGAGACGTCGATCGGCGCGAAGCCTTGAAGCGAGAGCCCCACGCGGTACCATTGAGCCTCGGCTCGAGGCCACGATGAGTCATCACGGTTCGGCCGGGCAGGGGAGGCGATGGACGATCGCGATCCTGTCGGACAGTGTGCTCGACGAGTACCAGAACACAGTGTTGTTCGGCGCAAGCGATGCGCTGCGCGAGCTCGGTCACTCGGTGGTCCTCTTTTGTGGCGGCGTCATCGATTCACCGGACCGGTCGTCCTCGCAACGCAATGCGCTTTACGATTTGATCGATCCGACTCGCATCGACGGCGTGATCGTCTTGACGCCGCTCGGCAATCATATCGGGCCGGAGGCGCTGTCGACTTACTGCTCGCGTTTCGCCCCTCTGCCCGTGTGTGCGCTTGCGGTCGAGCTTCCTGGGCGACCTAGCGTGCTCGTCGACAACGCCGGAGGGATGCGACGGCTTCTCGAGCACATGGTGATCGCCCATGCGAAGCAGAGAATCGCATTCGTGCGTGGGCCGGTCGGCAACGAAGAAGCCGAACGGAGGTACGGCGCATATGTTGAAGCGCTCGGACGCCACGGCATTGGGTTCGACCCCCGCCTGGTGACGATCGGTGACTTTAACGCGCCATCGGGTGCCGAAGCCGTACGTATCCTGTGCGAAGAACGACGAGAGCATTTTGACGCCGTCGTGGCGGCGAACGATTTGATGGCGCTCGGCGCGATGGAGGCACTTCAGGCGCGTGCTTTCGATGTACCGCGACGCGTCGGCGTAGCAGGGTTCGACGACATCGATGAGGCGCGGTTCGCGAGCCCCTCGCTGACGACGGTCCGCCAGCCTCTCTACGACTCGGGGCGGCACGCCGCACGCATTCTCGCGGCGATGCTGAACGGGCAGGCGCGGCCCGAACGCCTCGTCCTCGACACGATGCTCGTCTTGCGCGAATCGTGTGGCTGCAACGTCGAGGGAGCCGTACGGACCGAAACACCCGGCGCACTTGCTGAAGTCGCCTCGATCGCCGATCACCTGGTCGCAGGGCGCGAGCAGACCCTTGTGCGGATGGCCAACGTTGTGGCACCTGAACACGCGCGTATAGCGCCCGACTGGATGGAGGCCCTATTCGACGCGTTCGTGGCCGACGTGCGCGACGGCGCCACGAACCACTTCGCGACGTCACTCGACGCAACGCTCCGCCGGGTCGTCGTCGCCGGTGGAAGCGTTCGCCCTTGGCACGCCGTCTTGTCCCTGCTCAGCAGCGCCTCCCTCGCCGCGACAGACGATTTCCGTGGCCGGTTTAGAAGCGACGAAATTCTTCACCGCGGGCGCGCCGTGATTAGCGACCTCCGCGAGCGGCTCCAGGCCCAGCACCGCATTCGGCGCGAGCGGTGGATTCGCACGCTTCACGAGACGAGCGAAGCGCTCATGACGGCGTTCGGGGAAAGCGCTCTCGTGGAGGCGGTTGCAAGGCAGCTACCACGCTTGCAGATACCGGCGTGTGCCTTCTCGGTCTACGAGCAAGCGGGAATCACGAGGCGTGCCAGGCCGCTCTTTCTTTACGACGACGGCCGCCGGATCGATTGCGGCGCCGACGAGCCGACCTTTGACCCGCGACAGCTGGCTCCGCACGGATGGGTCGACCAGCGGCCGCGGACCATCGTGGCGGAGCCGCTCGTCTTCCACGGAGAGCAACTCGGTCTCGCACTCTTTGAGGTCGGCCCGCACGAGGGCGCAGTCTACGAGGGCCTTCGCGAGCTGATCAGCAGCGCGCTCAAGGGAGCTCGGCTGGTCAATCAGGTGGTCGAGGAAGCGACCCGGCGGCAGCGAGCAGAGCGCGAGCGCCTCGAAAAGGAAATGGAGATCGCAGCCCGCATCCAGACGACGATCGTCCCAAAGCAATTTGCGGTTCCACACCTCGACATCGCGGCGATCATGATCCCGGCAACCGAGGTCGGCGGCGACTATTATGATGTCATCCCATCTCCTGCCGGCTGCTGGATAGGAATCGGCGACGTCGCCGGGCACGGATTACAACCGGGGCTCGTGATGCTCATGATCCAGAGCATCGTGGCCGCACTCGTACGCCGCGAGCCGGGTGCCTCCCCGTGCCAAGTTTATAGCGTGCTGAATGCCGTGCTCTACGACAACGTTCACCGGCGCATGGGCCAAGACGAGCACGCGACGCTATCGCTTCTTCGATACGACGGCGCCGGAGCCGTTGTGTACGCCGGAGCGCACGAAGACATCATTGTGCACCGAGCGTCGCGAGGAGAATGCGAGAGGTTCGAAACGCGCGGTCCATGGGTGGGTGCATTTCCGAACGTCGACAGCATGTTGGTCGAGACGACGATCTCACTCGAAGTCGGCGACGTGATGATTCTCTACACAGACGGAGTCACCGAAGGAAAGGATCGGCGTGGAGTGCAGTTCGGTCCGGAGCGCATGTGCGCAATCGTCGAACGCGTCGCCGATCAGCCCGTGCAGGCCATCAGAGACCACCTCATCAGTGCGGTGCGAAGGTGGACCAAGGTTCAGGAAGATGATGTGAGCTTAATCGTCGTCCGTCGGCTGGCGTGATGCTGCAGCGATCGCTTCGGCTTAATCGTCGCCCGTCGGCGGGTGATGCTGCAGCGGTCACATCGGCTTCCTGGCGTCGGACACTGATCGAATGTATAGTTTCGCCTTGTCCGTTCGCACCCGACTTTCGAGGCTCGGCTCTGCACGCTCATCGAATGCCTCAGTCGGTTTTGCCGTCGGCTCAGGGGGCGAGGCGGCCCGCAAAGTTGTCCTCGACGAACTGCGGGATCGCATTCGATCGACGATCGAACGCACTGCCCAGCGCGCTGGGCCGCCACCCATCGAGACGGCGGATCTCCCGTTCTCGACGGTCGAAACCTCCGACGGTCCTTTGCACGTGCGAACGCAGCGGCTCTCGGCGGCGCACCGCACCGGTCGCGTGCCGATCGCATGCGGGGTCGAGGCCGACGCCGATTTGATCGCATTACTGGCGCTAGACCCAGCATTTGCCCGATGCGATTTTCGTCAAGCGCTTTTCCTCGATACTGAAACGACGGGGCTCGCGGGCGGGACTGGAACGGTTGCATTCCTTGTTGGGCTCGCGTGGTGGGAAAGCGGCGCGACGCTCGTGCTCGAGCAGCTTCTCGTGCGATCGCTCGGCCAAGAGGCGCCGATGCTCAGGCGGGTGCATGCCCGCGTTGCAGCGGCCTCGACGTTGGTCACGTTCAACGGCAAGAGCTTCGACATGCCCTTGTTGCGAACTCGGTTCGTCATGGCTCGAATGCAGCCACTCTCCGAGCCTCCGCACCTCGACTTGCTTCATCTAGCGCGCCGCATCCACGGCAAGCGCATACCCCAGGGATGCCGCTTGGTCGCGCTCGAGCGCGCCCTCCTCGGGTTCGAACGTGTGGACGACGTCGCCTCAGGCGACGTGAGCGCGCTCTACCTTCATTTTCTTCGCACGGGCGACTCTCGTGCGCTCATGGGCGTCATCGATCACAACGCTTGGGACGTCGTGGCGATGGCGGCGCTCCTCGGCTTGTACGGAGCTCCGCTCGAAAGTGGCCTCGCGGCCGATGATCTGGCGGGCGTCGCGCGAGCCGTTCATAGGGCGGGTGCGTTGGTGCTCGCCGGTGAGTTTGCGCAAGCCGCCGTCGAGCGCCAGGCGACAGCAGAAACGTTGCGAACGCGGGGCCATATCGCAAAGGCACGGGGTGACCGGGCCCGCGCCCTAGCCGACTTCGAGGCGCACGCCGCAAAAGTCGACGATCCATCGGTGCGCCTCGAGCTGGCAAAGCTGTACGAGCACTGGCTGCGAGCGCCGCACCGCGCGCTGGAGCACGTGCAGCGAGGAACCGGGGAGTCGCCCGACAAGACCCAACGTCGCTTCGAGCGCCTCGAGCGGAAGACGCGTCAGTTCAAACTTGACGTTTGACCCCGTCGCTCATCGTTCGATCGCGGCGAATGCGAGGTCCAGGATCTCCAGCGCGTCATCGATCTGTCGACGGGTAACGATGAGCGCCGGAGCAACACGCAGAACGTTGCCCGAGAGGCCGCCACGGCCGATGAGTAGTCCGCGCGCCTTGGTCTCCTCGAGAAGGCGAAGTGTCGCATCGACGTCGGGCGAGCGGTCGCCCGCCCTCTGATCCCGAACGATCTCGACGCCCTGCATCAATCCGCGTCCACGGACGTCACCGATGACCGCGTGCTTCGTTTTGAGATGTTCGAGCCCCGCACGCAATACCGCCCCCATTTTCGCTGCATTGTCGACGAGCTTGTCGTCCACAATCGCATCGATGGTCGCATTGGCTGCGGCAGAGGAGATCGGATTACCGCCAAACGTCGAGACGTTCCCCGATTTCCACGCAGCAGCAATAGCGGCCGTCGTGACGACGGCACTGATCGGATAACCGTTCGCAATTCCCTTTGCCGCCGTCATCACGTCCGGTTGGAGACCTTCGTGTTCGACGCCCCACATGGCACCGGTCCGTCCGAAGCCCGTCTGCACCTCGTCGCAGATGAAAAGTCCGCCGTACCGTCGCACGATATCGGTCGCTAGCTTCATCCATCCCTCGGGCGGCGTGATGAAGCCGCCGACGCCCAAGATGGGCTCGACGATGATCCCCGCGATGGGCCCCGCTGTGGTGGTCTGAATCAGATCTTCGATGTCCTGTGCGCATTTCAGCTCGCAACTCGGATACGTCTGCGCAAACGGACATCGGTAGCAGTACGGTGCATGGGCATGACGGACCGCAGCGACTTGCGTGGGAACGGCGCGATACTTCAAGCTCCCGCCGAGGGCCTGAGCCAGCAGAGATCGGCCCGAGTATCCGTGGCGCAGCGCAATCAGATCCAACGCCCCGGTGTGCGCTTGGGCGAGCGCAGCCGCGGTTTCGTTCGCCTCGGTGCCACTGGTGCAGAAGAAAGCCTTCTCGAGCTTGCCCGGCGCCAGCTTGACGAGCTTCTCAGCGAGTTCGACCAGGGGGAGGTTGGGGTAGAGGGTCGAAACGTGCCCGAGGCGATCCATCTGTGCGCGCACCGCACCGTTCACCCGCTCGTCGCCATGCCCCAGGCCGACCGTGAGAATGCCGCCAAAAAAATCGAGGTACGCTTTGCCGTCGAAGTCTCGCACCAACATTCCGCGGCCGCTCTCGATGGCGACCGGTTCGGCGTAGTAGGTCGCGACACTCGGAAACAGATATTGCCGGTACCTCGCCGTTACGTCGGCATTCGTCGGCTTCGTCACGCTCACTTCGATCTTCGAACTGGACGGTACATCGGCCGGCGAGGAGCATACAAGCAAGCGGGTGGAGCCGTCATCGCTTGCCGCTTGGCGGCAGCAGGCGTCCGCGGGAAATCGAGGTTGCATCCATCGGTCGATGCAGCACGATGCGGTGTCCGGCCTCACGACCTTTCGCCCACGCGTCGGTACGAGGCTGGCCGGCGTGTCGCACGTGCCGGACGTACGGGTGACGTCGCCGGAAGTAGCCGTCGAGGTCCCCGTCGCGGATCCAGACGAGTCCTTCCGCGCGGTTCCGCGCGGTCTGGCGCGACAGCTTGTCTGCGAACCCGATCATGACACCCGCTAGGAAGGCACGTTGCTCACGGTTGGAGCCGATCCCGTGTATGCGTTTGTGATCGCGCCAGAGGCGCGATGCGGTCTGATGCAAAAAACCGTGAACATATTCAGCGGTTGCGAGGTTCCAGGCCGCTCCGCAAACTTCGAGAATGCTGCCACGCTTTCCGACGAGCGGACGATAGACGGGCACCCAGATCGCCTCGACGAAAAAATGCTTACCGAGGATCATCGCGATGATGCGCTCGTGCTCCGCTACCCGTCCAGTGGCCTGGCCGAGCTGGAGGAACCCGTAGTTTCGGGCGCCAGGCGCGCGGACGGCGTCGAGGTTGTGCTTGAGCATCAGCCGGTGCGCCGCCGACATGGCCGCCTGGGCTTCGTTCCGGTTCGGGCTCTCGGCGAGCGCAAGCAAACGAGCGATGCGATTGACAACTCGGTCTTCGGACGGGCCCGAGCGCCCCTCCGGAACCCCAGAAGCCCGTACGTCGACGCCCAGGCGCGCGCACGTCTCGCGGAATGCAGGTCCGTGCGGCGCCTCGGATGTTTCGCTGAGAATCTCATGCACGTACTGGTGCGCCATCTCGTGTTTGAGCACCTCGATCACCGCGCCCCAGGGCCGCTCAATCACCAGCGAACGCGAAATCTCCAAGGTGCGAGTCCGCGGAAGCCAGCGCCCCAACGTCGAATGGTTCAGGACGATCTCCAGCGTCGGAGGCGAAAGCGCGCTTCGAAAATGCGCGCTGTTCAGCTGATGCCACGCCGCGAGAAGCTCTCGTACGAGAGCCGCTTCGAGGGTCGCAGTAAGCTGCGGTTCCGGCGGCGCCATCCGCAGAGATGCCTACATCAACTTGCGTCCCGATGCCGCGCCCCCGCGGACCCACGGTCCCCTCGCGACTCGACCGCAGCTCTTCGGTTTCTGCCTCGCACGCTCTGCCTCGGACACGCTCTGCCTCGGATACGCTCTGCCTCGGATACGTTTTGCCTCGGAGGGGGGCGCAGGGCAAACGAGGGCGCCCGCTGGGACGGCATTAGTGCATTCCGCCTACCGGTCCGACATCGGGCCGGATCGGCAAGCGCGTCTCCTCCATCCTGACGTCGAGGCGACAGGGCTTTGACAGCGGCACTTTGTGTACAAGTGCGTGCTTTAGGACACATATAGGCACCACTCCGGGTTGACCTGGCGCCGCCGCGATTTCGATGCGGCCGCTGGTCTGCAGCGTTGCCTCAAACCTAGCCGATCCGTTTGGGATTGAAGAGCAGCCTTCTACCAGATCCAGCATCGCGTGCTCGGCCATCTCCGCATTCGCCCGACCGAGCCTCTGGCAATCGTTGGCGAGGATCGTTGCGTTCACGACCTGAACCGCTCGCGCCGAGGACGCGGCCGCTGGCTCGACTGTGGCCTCGCTGACTGCAGGCTGCTTTGGTCCACAAGCAGTAAGCACTGCTAAAGCGAGAACAGCAAAGCGACGCACGCAAATGGCATCATTTCAGGAAGTAGCCAAAGCTGGAAGTTTTTTGCCCCACCCTACGGGTAGCCCTGGCGAAAAGAACCGTCCTCAGATAGTTCCGCACCCCGAATTCGATCCACGGACGGCGAGGCCGTTTCGAGGTTGTTCAATCCACTTTCGTGGCCCTATGACCATGCGAACGGGCGGCTCCAATGGGCCTGCTGGCACTGCCGGCGCCTTCGCCAAAGTAAACGTCGCAGCGAAGTAAACGTCGCAGCGGGCTGGGCGAGCGATGCGTCACGGGGGGGACGCCCGTCAGCGCGCGCGGCAAGCGCCCTTGGATATCGAGTGCGTCGATCCGATTCGTTCCCAATGTCTTGGCGCGACGCACATTAAAGGGCTCATTCGCCGTGGGCCCCGGGCAGGGAAGGCCAAGAAATCACGCGGTACGTCGTTTGCGAACCGCCTGCGAAGAGACTTCTTCCGAGCCGGGCTGGTGCGGCTGCCGCCGTTGAACGGCAAGCCGAATCCGGCGGAGCCGCTCTACTGGGACACCCCGTCGGCGGATGAACTTTCACCGCCCGAGGGGCGCGTACAATCGAGCGCTGTACAATCGAGCGCTTACGGCGATGACGGCGATGACGCTCGGCAGCCATGCCGATCCGAATTCCGAAGGTCCACATGGGCTATGTGCGTAAGCTCGACACCGGTGCCCGCCGGCGCGCGGCCGGACATCGATCCGGGGGTGGCGGCCCGTCTGCTGACACCAGCGGTGTCCGACAATGCTTACGAAATAGCTGTATGGTTGCTTGCAACATCGCGTAATCATTCGGAGCGGGACACGGGTCTCGAACCCGCGACCTTCGGCTTGGGAAGTGCTGGAAATTGCTTGCAAAAAGCTGCAGCGGAGTGCACGAGGCCAGATTCCTCGGAGAATGCAGTCGTCGACGGCGCACCGGAGTGCACCATCGGTGCAGATTCGGACGCCCGCGGTAAGCTCTGCGGCGTCCCCGCGGTAAGGATCGAAGAGGCGATTAAGGCGCTTCAGGCAGGGGACGTCGAGACCGCGCGTCAGCTCCTTCGAGCGGGTGACTCGGCGAGTCGCGCCAACGTTACCGCTCCGGCCGCGGACAAGAACCTTCCCTCGCGCATGCCGAGCGACAGCTCCCATGAACGGAACACTTGAGTCTCCAACGCATCGAGCGACTCCTGGGAGACCCGCCGCCACCGCCATACGCCGCGGGCCGTTGGGGGGAGAGGTTGATCTCGGTGACTCGGCGAGCGACGTCCCCCAACGTGAAAATTGGGGCCCCCATACCCCGTGACGAAAATGACGAAACTCAGCGGGCTATCGTTGCTACCTTCCGCGTCGTCGAACCAGAACCAAGCGGTCCCAATCCGTGACGAAAATGACAGAACTCGGCGGTCGACGTCTCCATCCGCCAGCAGTTGCCTGACGGCGGCGCGCACGGTCTGCGCTTGGATGATAAGCCGCTTGGCGACGGCTTCCGCTCCGGGCGATCGCAGGATTCGCGCGGATGCAATCGCGGGCGGGCCGAGTCGGCCAGGGTGCTGTACCTCTGGTACGTGGCCGACGCGAAGACGAGTAAGGCCCCCAAGCCCTCTAAGCAGTCGTCACAAGAGCATCACCGGCAGTGGCGGGATTACCGCACCGAGGCGGGCGGTTGACCCATCAAGGACTTCATCGACGCGCTCACCGACGAGGAGGCCGCAAGCGTTGCGGCAGCCATGCGTGAGGTGCGCGAAGAAGGGGTGGCCGCAGCGAAGCACCTTCGTGGCGAGATTTACGAGGCCAGGGCCGACACGAAGGACAAGTGGATCAGGCTTCTATTTGCTACGCAGGGTCGTTTCTCGCAGGTCTTGCTCTCACTGAGCGCCTTTGAGAAGAAGACGAACAAGACGCCTCCGCAGCAACTCCAGCTCGCGGAGGACCGGCTGGAGTCCTGGAAGGCTCGCGGTCGAAAACGTAAGGCCGCCGCCCCCGCGAAGAAGCACTAGCGCTCTCATCGTTGCACAGCCATATCTTCGGCGCTATGTTTCAGGAGCTATGGCGGGCAAGGATTTCCTGGACGAGTTGATTGAACGGCGGACCGCGAAGAACCCCGAGTTCCCGCGGCTCGTGGAAGAGGCTGCTGCCCGACGGCAGTGGGCCCGACCGTTGGTCCAACGTCGAGAAGAGCTGAAGCTCAGCCAGACGCAAGTTGCTGCACAGATGAAGACCTCGGCTTCGGTAGTCAGTAAGCTCGAAGGTGGCGCCGACGTAAAGCTCTCGACGGTGCAGCGCTATCTGGCAGCAATACAGCTACCTGATTTGCCGGTGCCGGTCCTGAAGCCGCGGCGCTTGGTAGCCGCTCGGTAGAGTCGGCAAAGCTCGAAACTTCTTCTTGGCGGCTGTCGCCGTCGCGGAATCGTATCCGCATCTGTTTTGCGACGTTAGCCCCGTCGCGACTCGGGGAGAACGTTGCAGGCCTTGCACTTGGCATCGCTGCACGATCGCTCGATTGCCAAAGACATCGCGCAGGGCCTTACGAATCGCTTTGCCGCCGTCGATCACGAAGAGCATCGACTCTTCGA
>Ga0187859_10000451_pt1 | contig 27445 bp, 24 predicted proteins | sample June2016WEW_10_1_2_FD_133019 | JGI IMG/M metagenome (GOLD analysis project Ga0187859, IMG submission 133019) | Peatland microbial communities from SPRUCE experiment site at the Marcell Experimental Forest, Minnesota, USA - June2016WEW_10_10 | ecosystem: Environmental > Terrestrial > Soil >...
GCTTCCTCCGGATCCCGCCTCGCGATGGGCACCCTTGCTGTTCGGCTAACACTTCCCCTTGCCGGGTGTGTAGAGGACTTTCACCTCCTAGTGAGTGCGCCCTGCCGGGCGCACCAAGAAAAAGAGCGCGGGCGAACTGCCCGCGCTCACACAAACCGTCACGCTTTATGCGTTGGCCAGCACTGGCTCAACGCCGTAGATCGAGTGCCACGAGGTCGCGGCCTTGAGTTTGCCGTTGACGTTGTTGATGTTCTTCACGCCTTCGGTCTCCAGCCATTTCCGAAACGCGGCCGCGCCCTGCTTGGCGTAGATCGGGATACCGTCTTTCCAGGTTGCCCTACCGCACAAGACGCCGTTGAACTTCACTCCCGATTCTCCCGCAAGTTCAAGCGTCTCGCTGAATTCCGCATTGCTCACTCCGGCGGAAAGATAGATAAAAGGCTTGGTAGCAACGTTGGCCGCTGTGTGGAATAGGTCGATAGCTTCCTTCTTCGTATAGGCTTTTTGACCGGCGAACGACTTGGTGCCTTCCACGAACTTCATGTTCACCGGCACTTCGACTTTCAGAACATCCACGCCATAACGATCCTTGCTGAACTCGCGCATGCTCTCGGTAACGATGTGCGGCTTTTTCTTCGCGTAGTCCAAACCTTTTTCATCTGCGCCCTCGTCATAGCCGACGAACTCGAGGAAGAATGGTATGTCGTTCGCGCGGCATTCGTCGCCGATGCGCTCCACCCATGCATGTTTCTTATCATTTACTTCCTTGGGATCGAAGGGCGTGTAGTAAAGCAGAATCTTCACGCAGTCCGCGCCCGCTTCCTTCAATCGGCGTGCAGACCAGTGATCGAGCAGATCCCCCAGGCGACCCGGGCCAGTTTTATCGTACCCAGTCTTTTCGTAGGCCAGCAGCAGGCCCGCGTTCTTGGCGCGGCGCTTGGAAGCGGGCAATCCCCACTCAGGATCGAGCAGGATGGCGCTGGCATGCGGCGTCAGCACCTCGGTGACGAGCGTTTTGAACTCCTCCATCATGGCGTCGCTAACTTCTCCGCCTTTTTCTTTGCCCAGCGATTTTTGCAGCGAGCCGCGTTGATCCATGGCCGCGGCTGCGATCACACCATGTTCATTCGAGACTTTTCTGAGACCGGCAAGTTTTCCAGGGGTGAGCTTCATAGATTCCTCCAGGACTACAAAAGAAGATGAGTGCGTGGAACAGCTAATTGTAAACCAAGCGGGAGGGAAAGCGGCAGCACACGCGCAGAGCCGGACTCTGGGTTTCCCAGAACAGGAATTGGGTGAAGCTTCACACTTGGTTAGTCCACCGAGTGCTTCGCGGTGTAACCGTCACGCGCCACGACCTCGATTTTCTGTTCTTTGCCTTTCTGGTCTTTCACCTTGAGCGGTCCACCGTCGGGCGCGACCACCTGCACTTTCAGCTTACGGTAGGTGCCGTCGAGCTTGTCGTTGGTGGGGCGATAGGTAATCGAATATTGATTGCGGATGTCGTTGGAAATGTCGCGGAACAACTCCGGCATCTCGCCTTCGAAGCGTGGAAAGTAGGCGCGGCCTCCGGTCATGGCGGCGAAGGTGCGCATTTCGTTATCGGCCTGGAGGTAATCCATGTTGCTCACGGGAATGCCCATGCCATGGGGTGCGGCGCGTCCGTGGGCCTCATACATCTCTCGAATGATCCATCCCACGCTGACCGGGAAGATGGTTACGTCTTTCGTATCCTTTATCTTCTTCATGATCTTGTCCAGGGTCAGCTTGCTGAAGGTATCGACTCCGGTTGTCACCAGAATGACGTACTTTTTGCCTTCGACTCGGTCCAGACGATCCAGCGTGTCGTACAACGCGTCGAACAGGTTGGTCTCGGAGAATCCCGGAATCCGCAACTGATTGAGGGCTCCGTAAACCGCTTTTTTGTCCTGGGTGAAATCAACCAGGATGTGCGGCTGCATGTCGTAGTAAGCGACCGCGATCCAGTCGTCTTTTTGGAGTGTATTGGCGAAGGAGTAGGAAGCCTGCAAGGCCTGGATCATAAATCCATAGTTGGTGGAGGCGTATTCCACCAGCAGCACGGCGGTGATGGGCGCTTTGGAAACATTGAAGCTGCTGATGGCCTGCGGCGCTCCGTCTTCAAACAGGCGGAAATTATCCTTCTTCAAGCCCGGAATGAACTCTCCCGTCTTGGTGGTGACCAGCACGTCCACGTTCACCAGCGGCGCATTTACCCGGATGGAATAATCCGGCATGCCTTCGACCTTCTTAGGCATAGGGGGCGGCGGGGGCGGCGCTTCCTCGGTTTTTTTCTTGGGGATCGCATAGGGGCCAATATCGCCTCCGGGGCCGCCGGCTTCGGGCGTAACCTCCTGCTTGGGCTTGCCATTGTCATCCGTCTGCGGCGGAGCCTGGGACTGAGACTGGTCCTGGGCGGAGGCGGATGGGACAACGAATAGCAACGCGAGTGAGACAGCCATCGCCAGCATCCACGCGGCGAAATGCTGCGAGTTTGGGCGGCGGTTTCTTGTGAAGAAATTGGCCAACATAGGGACCCCGAGGAAGAAAATACAGCATTGGGAGCGAAATGCCCCTGTGCTAGTATAGACGCAGGGATTCGCGATTGGGATGTTTTGCCCGGCTCCCGTGTTCCCCTCCTGGCAACGACTTACAATCTGGCGAAGTCTAACCTAATAACGCAGGGCTTAAGCAGTCCTGCCGGGCTCAGTTGATGAAAAAATTAGCCTTAGCTTTCTTCGCCGTTTGCCTGTCTTTCCCCTCAATTATCGCCGCGCAGAATACTAACTCTACGCAGAATCCTCCGACCATCCCGGTCAGCCAGATTCATGCGGGCATGCGTGGCGAGGCCTACACGGTTTTTGAAGGCGTGAAACCGGAGTCCATGGAAGTAGAAGTGCTGGGCGTGCTGCACAATGTGAACGGGCCCAAAGGCGACGTCATCCTGGTGCGGTTGCACGGCCAGAAGGTGGAATACACCGGCGTTGTGGCCGGCATGAGCGGCAGTCCCGTGTATCTCGATGGCAAGTTGGCCGGAGCTCTCGCCTTCCGCATTGGAGAATTTTCAAAAGAGCCGATCGCCGGGGTTACGCCGATCGCCGACATGCTGGAAATCAATGCGCTCGATCGTTCCCCTGCTGAAGAGAGCGCTGCGGCTAAACCCACCTTGAATACGGTTGCGGGAAAAACCGGCGCCCCGGGTGAAATTGCTGCCCTGCCGGGTTCAGCTCTGGATTCCACCGGTTTCGCGAATTATCTCAAGCCGATCGAAGCACCGCTGGTATTCAATGGATTCTCCGAACAAGCCATCCGGCTTTTCGCCGGACAGCTCGGATCGGCTGGAATCGTCCCGGTGATGGGAGCGGGATCGGTCAGCAACGACAAGCAGCCAGAGCCGGTCGAAGCGGGATCTGCCATCAGCGCGATTCTGGTGCGCGGCGACATGGATATCGAGGCCACTTGCACCGTGACCTACGTTGATCCGCAGCGACTGTTGGCCTGCGGACATCCCCTGCTCCAATTCGGCTCCGTCGACCTGCCCATGAACAAGGCTGAGGTTCTGGCCACGCTGGCCTCGCCTCTAAACGCTTTCAAGATTGTGAACACCACCGAGCCGGTAGGAACTTTCGTCCAGGATCGCCATACCGGCATCATGGGTGTCTTCAATCGGCAGCCGGAGATGATTCCGGTTACCTTGAGCATCCACAGCAGCACCGGCGTGAAGCAGTTCCATTACGAGGTACTGAACAATCCCAAGCTGACGCCTGTCGCGCTGATGGTGACGGTGTTCAACGCATTGCACGGGGTGAACGAGTTTGGCGAGGAAATTACTTACCGCCTGACCGGCAGCATCGGCGTGAAGGGATTCCCTGAGGTCACGATGCGCAACATGTTCGCTCCCTCCGAAGGTGCACAGCCTGCCGCCATGCAAGCTGCGATTTCTTTGGGCGAACGTTTTGGGCGCATCTATGACAATCCTTACAGCGCCGCAGCTGTGGCGGGCGTCAAACTGGATTTCGACCTGGTCCGCGAGCGGCGCTGGGCGCGGCTGGAGAGCGCTCGCACCGATGTGACGGAAGCTCGTCCCGGAGAAGAGATTATGCTGGAAACCGTGCTCGCTCCTTACCGCGGAGAGCGCATTGTGCAGCAGATTCCGGTGAAGATTCCGACTTCCGCGAGCAAGGGCACGCTGCGCATTCTGGTCAGCGACGGCGATACGCTCGACCACATGGGCCGTTCGAATCCCGCATTCGGACGCAAACTCGATCTCGCATCCACGATCTCGCTTCTGAATAAAGAGCACTCCAACAACCGCGTCTATGTCTCGCTGCTGGAAGCCGACCCGGAAGCGCGCGTCGCCGACAAAGTGATGCCGACGCTGCCCATCTCGATCATGAATGTGATGGATGGCATGCGAGGCAATCAGGAGATGATCGTCAGCGGCGAATCCAACGTGGATGAAACGGCAACCGCTCCGCTGGATTATGTCGTCTCCGGAGCGCAGCTGCTAATGGTTACCGTGAAGTGATCGCCCTAGCACTGGCGCAATGATTCGATCCTAATAAGGATCCTCGGCGAACACCCACGGAACTTTCGTAGCGAACTCGATCGCGGCGACAGGCCCACTGAAGCAAGCGGGAGCGCGCGGAAAGGCGGGCTGAAACCGGTACTGGAAGGCCTCCACTTCGATTAATCTTTCACCCTTCTCGATCAGCTCACCCACAAAGTAGAACCATCCCCGGTGGGACGGGTTCTGTCAGTGCCACTTTGTCGAACATCTCCCCTTCCCTGTTCGGATCAATTCCCAGGCTATCGAGAAGGATGCGAAACGCTTGCGCATAAACATTGGCTCGCTGAACAGCAAAGTTCCGGCAGTGAACACAGCCGCACCGATTCGGCGCCGCCGGCCGGTAGAGCTGTATATGCCGCCACCGTCGCTTCGCGATCATAGTGAACCGGTTGGTCGCCTAAGCGAAGCTCATCCCTAAATCAGCCACAGCAGACCGCGGCCAACGGCCAGTTCTACGCTCCCACTGCCTCCTGGCCCCCGAGCGGCAAGAAATATTGTGTGCCCTTGATCGGTTCGGTGACCTTGCGCAGCAACTCCTGCAAATCCTCATTGCGGTCGACGAAATCAATATCTGAAGTGTTGACGATCAGCAGATCCGACGACGTGTAATGGAAAAAGAAGTGTTCGTAAGCCTTCACCACTTCTTCCAGGTACTCGTCACTGACTGCCCGCTCGCCCGGAGCATTCTTTTTCTTGAGCCGCTTCTTCAATACGTCCGGCGTCGCCTGCAGATAGATGACAAGGTCCGGCGTGGGCAGCTGCTCGCGGAAGTGATTGTAATAGCGGTTGTAGGTATCGAGTTCCTGGTCGGTGAGATTCAGGCAGGCAAACAACTTGTCTTTTTCGATGATGTAGTCGGCAACCACGGTGTTCTGCGAACTGGCCCGCAAATCGAGCGCCTGCAACTGCTCAAAGCGCCGCACCAGAAACGCGAACTGCGCCTGAAACGCCGCCCCCCGCTCGCCCTCGTAAAAAGCTCCGAGGAAAGGATTCGACTCAGGCTCGATCACCCGCTGCGCATTGAGACGCTCGGCCAGAATCCGGGCCAGCGTGCTCTTGCCCACTCGAATGGGCCCTTCCACTGCAATGTAACGGGGAAGCTCGAAAAGATTCGCCATGGCCTCGCAATATTTCGGAACAGGCAGGATAGCTCGGATATCGCCGAGTGGCAATTGCGGAATGAGTTAACAGCAGATTTCCAATTGCCAATTTTCAATTGCCGATTGACTGTGCCCTGCTTTTCGATCGACCCTGTAAATCGGAAATTGAAAATCCTTTAGAATTCTCCACATGCTCGCTCACGCTGTGCCCGGTGCCGTGTCTGCTGCCGTCGCTCTGGCTGCGGGTTACCAGTCCATGGCGCCCACAGCTCAATGGTACGGAAAAACTTTCACCGGACTCGCACGCTCCTCGCGCCAGCTCGCGCTGACCTACGACGACGGTCCCAACGATCCGCACACCTTGCGGTTGCTCGAAGTCCTCGCCAAGCACAGCGTCCGTGCAACTTTTTTTCTGATCGGCCGCTACGTGCAGCAACGTCCCGAAATCGTCCGTGAAATTGCCCAAGCCGGTCACATCGTGGGCAACCACAGCTTCACGCATCCGCTGCTCACCTTCAAAAGCGAAACCGAAATCAAACAACAACTCTCGGAATGCCGCGCAGCTCTGCAAGATGTCATTAGCGAGCCCTCAAATTTATTCCGGCCTCCCTTCGGCGGACGCCGCCCCGCCGTGCTCCGCGTGGCGCGCGTTCTGGGATTAAAAACAATTATGTGGAACGTAACCGGCTACGACTGGACCGCCCCGCCCGCCCCTGCAATCGAGCGCAAGGTGGCATCTAAGATCCGCGGCGGCGACGTCATCCTGCTTCACGACGGTGGCCACAAGCAAATGGGTGCGGACCGCTCCCAAACCGTGATCGCTACCGATCGCCTGATCACGCGCTACAAGTCTGAAGGATATGAATTCGTAACCATACCGCAGATGATGACCGAGTCAGCCGCCAACCATCAGCCATCAGCAAGAGCAGTTTAGTTCCAGGAATTTCTCCGTGACTCTGTGCCGCCCTGGTGAAATTGCCTTTCACCCTTTCACCGCCGCGAACGCCCCCTTCGCCGCGGCAATCGTCTGCTTCACATCCTCGGTTGTATGCGTCGCACCCAGAAACGCCGCCTCATACTGCGACGGCGGCAGATACACTCCGCTGTCCAGCATGGCGCGGAAGAATTTCCCAAACGCTTCCGTATTCGACTTCGACGCCGAATCCCAATCCGTCACCGGCCCGGTCGTAAAAAACCACGTAAACATCGAACCGACTCGGTTGTAGCACAGTGGCACGCCCGCATCTTTGGCGGCCCCGGCCACGCCCTCCACCAACTCTCCAGTCAGCTTGTCGATCTGCGAATAAATCTCCTGTTTGTGATCGCGCAAATGCTTCAACATCGCGCATCCCGCCGCCATCGCCAGAGGATTCCCCGAGAGCGTCCCCGCTTGATACATCGGTCCCAGCGGCGCCACGAGATTCATAATCTCGCTCGGTCCCCCATAAGCTCCCACCGGCAGTCCTCCCCCAATAATCTTGCCCATGGTCGTCAGATCAGGACGAATGTTGTACAGCTCCTGCGCTCCTCCGAACGCCACTCGGAATCCGGTCATCACCTCATCGAAAATCAGCACGGACTTTTCCCGTTCCGTAATCAATCGTAGCGCCACCAGATAATCGTCCGCCGCCGGAACGCATCCCATGTTTCCCACCACCGGCTCCACGATCACGCACGCAATCTGATGCTTGAACTTTTGAAACGCGTACTCCACCGCTTTGATGTCATTAAACGGTAACGCCAGGGTGAATTGGATGAACTCATCGGGAACGCCCGCCGATCCCGGGATTCCCAGCGTCGCTACACCCGAACCCGCTTTCACCAGCAACGCGTCGGAATGGCCGTGGTAGCAGCCTTCGAATTTCACAATGTATTTGCGCTTCGTATAAGCCCGCGCCAAACGAATGGCCGACATCGTCGCTTCGGTTCCCGAACTCACGAAGCGCACCTTCTGCACATGGGGGAATGCCGAAATCACCAATTCCGCGAGATCCGCCTCCGCTGGCGTCGACGCTCCAAAGCTAGTTCCATTGCATGCCGCGCTCACGATCGCATCCAGCACATCGGGCGCGGCGTGGCCAAGAATCAACGGCCCCCACGATCCCACATAGTCGATGAACTCGTTCTCATCGGCATCCCAGATATGCGAGCCCTTTCCGCGCACGATAAATAGCGGATCGCCTCCCACCGAACCGAACGCCCGCACCGGCGAGTTCACTCCACCCGGAATCATGCCTTCGGCACGCTGCTGCAAACGGCGCGACTGCTCAACCTTTCGAGAAGTTGTGGACGGCATCGAGGCTCCCACACGCAAAGGATGTCAACTCAGGATTGACCGCAAGCGATTACTATACCAGCGTGATGCAGAATGACTTAGATCGAATTAACCAGATATTCATCCCACAGCCATCATTTTGCAACATCGCTCCGGTAAGTTAGGGTCATCAAGTTGCCCTTCTAACCGGGAGGGTTTCAAGGACGGCTTCGGGGGCTCCGGGCTGTCCTTTCTTATCTTCTTCGGCCCGACTGCTGATCATTTCAAATAAGCGCGGACCAGTCCGATCAGGTCTTCGCCCAACTCTTCCGGCGACTCCATCTCGTGATCCGGGTTCATCATGTGCAACCGGATGTGATCTTCCAGAATCTCCGCCATCAACCCGTTCACGCCCCCGCGAATTGCAGCCAGCAACATGAGAATGTCGGCGCATTCGTCTCCCGCCGTGAGCGCGCGCTCCACCGCAGCGAACTGACCGCGAATCCGCTTAATTCGAAATAAGAGTTTCTGTTTCTCTTTTGAAATCACCGGAGCCTTATCCTGCATTTTGTCGCCTCTTCCCCACTTTTGCGGTTGCAAGTACCCTAGGGGGGTATGATATAAGATAGCTAGCGAGAAATCCAGCACCAGCGATCATGCCATTTTACGCAAATCTTTATGAACTCTTTACCGCCCGGGCGCACGGCATGACATCAAACCGGGCGTTGGAAACCCACGGAAAGGAGGGCAAAACCAATGGCTTGCATGACTCTCTTCGCACCATCCGTGGCGATGGCGACGACCCAGCTCCCGCGCGTAATCCGTTACGAGCATTCCGTTCCCTTGCAGTTGGAACCGAGGATCGAACAACAACCTCTGCGCATGAACTGGGTCGTGGTCACCGACAAGAACGGCAGCCGGCGGCTCAGCATGCAATGGGCGGTCAGTGAACTCTAGAGGTCGAGCCGCCTGTAACATTCCTTTAACCGTTCCTGCGTAGGCTCTGGGGATTGGCCGGACCATCCGTTCCAGCATTCGGATGGTCTGCCACCGCGAGCCGCGCGAGGCTGATCTACATTAACTATAGTTAACTGTTTATGGTATGGGTGCATTAAGTATCTCGACGGGGCAGGTGGGAGCTTCGCAACCAAGTCTTGGCATCATTCCGGTCACCGTTGGGCAATCTTTGGGTTGATCTGATTTCTCGTGCTCTCGAACCTGGAACTATGAAAGCGAGATTCATCTTCGATGGCTTGCGGCCTCCAGAGTCGCCTGTCAAAGGCTTGGGCCACTGCCCAGATGCTGCTGCTCCTTCCCTCCTGCGCGCGGTCAGACCCTGCCTGATTTTCCTGTCGATGATTGCCTTCATTTCGCCGGCACTGGGGCAACGGGACGACGTCCCCGTCGTCGCCACGCCCAATGCCCCTGCTCCGTCCCCATCGAACATTACAGATCCGCCGCCCGACGAATCTACCCAAGCCATGTTCCCGCACTTCCGGGACTCCCGCTTCTGGCTCTCTGGTCAGGCAAACTTTATCTTTCAGACCCATCCGCCGTTCCACGCCGACTACAGCGGCCCGAACAGTCTCAAGCCCAACTACGAAAAAGCCACTTCCCGGGTTCTGACTCTTTACACCGGCGTGCGCCTCAATGACTCCACTGCGTTGCTCGTCGATATTGAAGAGGCCGGCGGATCCGCTCTGAGCCTGGGCCTCGGCCTTGCCGGCAACACCGATCTCGATATCGTGCGCAATCCGCTATTGAGCAAAGCTCCTTACCTGGGCCGCGGCATGATTCACAAGGTTTTTGCGCTCAGCAGGGATAAAGTCGAAAACCAGCGCAGCTTTCTCTCGCTCTTCGACGAACTGCCGCGCCGCCGCCTGGAACTCCGCTTCGGCAAATTCAGCATGCCGGATTTCTTCGACCTAAATTCCGTCGGCTCCGACACCCACTTTCAGTTCATCAACTGGACTACCGACAACAACGGCGCCTACGATTACGCTGCCGACACACGTGGATACACCGTCGGCCTCACCGCTGATTACGAAGATCGCAACTGGGGCTTCCGTTTCGCCGAGGGGCTAATGCCTATCGTGGCGAACGGCATCAATCTGGTGTACCGACCTTGGCAAGTCCACGCCGAAAATTTCGAATATGAATTACGGCGCGGCGTGATTCCGAAGAAGGCAGGTGTGGTCCGTCTCCTTGCCTACACCAACTACGCCAACATGGGCATCTATCGCGACGCCATCGCCAACTTTGAAGCCGGCCTCACGCCCATTCCGGAAATCACCAATCATCCCTGGCACATTACTCGCAAGTATGGCTTCGGCGTCAATCTCGAGCAGAATCTCACACCCTATCTAACCGTTTTCGCCCGGTTCGGCTGGGACAATGGCAAGACGGAATCCTTCGCCTACACCGAAGTCGATCAAACTTTCGCCGGAGGAATCGGAGCAAATGGCGCCTGGTGGCATCGCAAGCAGGATCGTGCTGGCGTGACTCTCATATCGAACGCAATCAAGAAAGACCACCAGACCTACCTCGCCGATGGCGGTCTAGGCTTCCTGCTCGGCGACGGCGCACTCAACTACGGCCGCGAGAATATCTTCGAGACCTACTACACAGCGCACGTTTGGCGTGGCATTTATGTCGCGCCCGGCCTTCAACACATCGATGACCCAGGCTACAACCGCGACCGCGGCCCCGTCCTCGTCCCCTCGTTCCGCGCCCACATCGAGTTCTAGTCAGCTTGCTGGAAGACCTGACTCCGCTTTCGAGTGAGCGGTTTCGAACTAGCGGGTTTTTGGGTGGCGCAGCGCTTCCAGCGCTGCGATATGCTTGCCTCAGTCAACAAGGGCTTCAGCCCCTGGGGCGCCTCACCCGACTCCCGCTACTTCTCTACCTTCACGCCCTTCCAGAACGCCACGTACCCCTTGATCTGCTTTGCTGCATCCTTCGGCTCCGGGTAGCACCAGGCCGCTCCGGCATTGCATTTGCCATTCACTTCCACATCGTAGTAACTCGCCGTCCCCTTCCACGGACAAACGCTATGCGCATCGCTCGGCTTGAAATATTCCTTGCGAATTGCATTCGGCGGAAAATACTGATTCCCTTCCACCTCGACCGTCGCACCGCTCTCGGCTAGCACCGCGCCTTCCCACATTGCTTTTGCCATAATGCCAATATAGATTCCTAACAGCCACAAGCGCTTCACAAACGTTGAGGAAGAAATGCCAGAGGCGACAACAAGAACTCATTTCAATGGACACTCGATGGTCCACACTCTCGAGCGTGTCATGGTCTGCTCCCCACGCACTGCGGGCTGGAACCGACCCGAGTTCGCGGCTCGTTGGCAGGAATTAGGATTCCACGACGCCCCCAATTTCGCCACCGCCCAATCCCAGCACGACGCTCTCTGCCATGAGTTGCGAACCGCAGGAGCCGAAATCGTCGATATGCCTCCCGCTCCCGATCTCTCCCTCGATGCCGTCTACGCCCACGACGCCTCACTCCCCACCGACCAAGGTCTAATCGTGATGCGTCCCGGCAAGCCGAACCGTGTCGCCGAAGGGCCGCACCACGCCTCGTTCTGCGCATCTTTGGAGATCCCCACGCTCGGCGCCATCACCCCCCCCGGCACCACCGAGGCCGGTGACATCCTCTGGCTCGACCCCAAAACCCTCCTCATCGGCCACGGCTACCGCACCAGCGCCGCCGGGATCCAGCAGATGCGCACCCTGCTCGCACCTCACGGCGTAGAAGTTCTCTCAGCGCCGCTTCCCTACGGCCCCGGTCCGTCCGCCTGCCTGCATCTGATGTCCCTGATCAGCCTGCTCGACGACCACACCGCGATAGTGGATCTGCCCTGGCTTGTGGTTGAAACCGTCGAACTGTTCCTGTCTCGCGGATTTAAATTCCTCGAAATCGATCCTTCCGAGCGCGATACCCTCGCCTGCAACGTCCTGGCACTGGGAAATAATCGCCTGCTCGCGGTCGAAGAAAATCGCAACACCAATGCCCGCCTCCGCCAAGCCGGATTCGACGTGCGCACTTTCCCCGGCAGCGAACTCTGCATCAACGGCAGCGGCGGCCCCACCTGCCTCACCCGCCCGCTGCGGCGTGCATAAGTCAAGATGGATCATGTTGAGACAGCCGCCTCCGGCTGCCCACCCTCAGCGAAGCCGAACGATCCCGGCAGAGCGAAGCTCGTTGGCCCCACCTCGCGCGGGGTGCCTCATTTCTTGCGTCTTTTGCGAGAAGTGGGCTTTTACTCGCCGTGCGGCACTTCCTCCCGAACAACCACCACCTTCGCTCTCCTGCTAAAATAATTCTGCATGCTTCTTCCCTTCGTCCGCGAACTCTTCGTGGACGTAGAAAAGCTTCCCGCCTTCGCGCGTGTTGCCTCCCACCTCAAGGAGGGCACGGGGCGCATCCGTGTGTCCGGCCTCACCCCCACCGCCAAAGCCTTGCTGCTCGTGCTGTTTCAGCACGCCTCCGGGCGCCCGATCATCTTTGTCGTCAACGATAACCGCGCCGTCGAGGACTTTCTTCCCGTCCTCCGCGGCTTCTGTGAACTCACCTCCGCCTGCGATCCGGAGTCGATCATCTCCCTGCCCGCCCGCGACGTGCTCCCATTCCAGAATCTCTCCCCGCATCCCGAACTCCAGGAAGAGCGCGCCACCGCTTTATGGAAGATCGCCACCGGAGCGGCATCGATCGTCGTCTCCCCAATCGCGGCCACCGCCATCCGCCTCCGCTCCGGCGATTACTATGCCGATCTGGCCCGCACCATTCGCCGCGGCGAGAGCTTCGATCTTGACTCCCTTCTCGCTCACCTCAACACCGTCGGCTACACCTCCACCGACGTGGTGGAGATGCCCGGCCAATACGCCGTTCGTGGAGGCATTCTGGACGTTTATTCCCCCGAGGCCGATCGCCCGCTTCGCATCGAGTTCTTCGGCGATGAAGCCGATTCCATTCGCAAGTTCGATCCCGCTTCGCAGCGTTCTTCGAATCCCGTCGACGAGGCCGTGCTGCTTCCGCTCACCGAAACCCCCATCAGCGAGCATCTTCTCGGCGCAATCCACACGCGCCTCAGCGGCAAACGCATCACCGGCGACGAAGAGATCGTCGAAGCCGCCGTCCGCGCTGGTGGCCTCAATGTTTTTCCCGGATGGGAGTTCTACACTCCCGTCGCCGGAGCCGATAGAGCTATTTTCGATCTCGTCCCGCGGGCCTCGGTTGTCCTCGACGAAACCGATCAACTCACACAGGAATTCGATCGCTTCTGGACCCGCGTCTCTGAAGCTCACGAGCGCAGCGGGGTTGGAAATCTCGTTCGCCCTGAGGATCTATATCTCCAGCCGGACGATTGGTGGCAAAGGACATCCGCTCTTCCAGGCACAAACCTCGAACACCTCGGCATCACCCGCAGCCTCGATGACGGTTCCGAGATTTCATTTCTCACGCAGCCCTCGCCCCGTTTTCATGGTGCAATTCCTGCGATGCTCGCCGAAGTGCAGAAGCTCAATGCCGAAGGCAAACGCGTCCTCTTCGCCGTCCCTAACACCGGCGAAGTCGAGCGCCTTGCCGATGTCTTCACCGAATACAACGTCTCATTTCGCCTGGGAAGCCGCACCCGTGGAGGCGAGAGCTACGCCGACGAGACCAGCTACTTCGCCGGCGAAGTCCTCACCACCACCCTCGCCACGGCCTATGTCCCCGATGGCGTTCTTCTTCCTGAAGCGAATCTGGCGATCTTCGGCTCCCGTGATCTCTTCGACGAATCCGACGCTGTCGCCTCGCGTCCGCAGCGATCCAAATCCAAAGTCTCGGCTTTTCTCTCCGACTTCCGCGACCTCCAAGTCGGAGACTACGTGGTACACGTCGAGCATGGCATCGGCCAGTACCAAGGCCTGAAAGAAATCAACCATGGCGACGGGCCTGCCGAATTCATGTTGCTCGAATTCGCCGAAGCCGCTCGCCTCTATGTCCCGCTCACGCGCCTCGACCTGGTCCAGAAATATCGCTCCTCCGAAGGCGCCAAGCCGGTCCTGAGTCATCTCGGCACGCAGTCCTGGTCGAAGACAAAAGCTCGGGTCCGCAAGGCCATGAAAGACATGGCCGACGAGCTTCTCAAGCTTTATGCCGAGCGCAAAACCGCCGTCGGACACTCCTTCCCGCCCGGCAATGAATGGTTCCGCGAATTCGAAGACGCCTTCGAATTCAACGAGACCGAAGACCAGGCGCAAGCCATCAAAGACGTTATCCGTGACATGGAATCCTCCCAGCCCATGGACCGCCTGCTCTGCGGCGATGTCGGCTACGGCAAAACCGAAGTTGCCATGCGCGCCGCCTTCAAAGCCATCGCCGACAACAAACAAGTCGCGGTCCTCGCGCCCACCACGGTCCTCGCCTTCCAGCACTTCGAAACGTTCAAGCAGCGCTTCGCTCCCTTCCCCGTCACAATTGAAATGATCAGCCGCTTCCGCTCGCCCAAGCAACAAAAAGGAATCCTCGAGAAAGCCGAAGCCGGCAAAATCGATGTCCTCATCGGCACTCACCGCATCCTTTCGAAAGACATCAAATTTTCCGACCTCGGCCTCCTCATCGTCGACGAAGAACAGCGCTTCGGCGTCCGCCACAAAGAGCGCATCAAGCAAATGCGCAAGCAGGTAGACGTGCTCACCATGTCGGCCACGCCCATCCCCCGCACGCTGCACATGTCTCTCGTAGGCCTTCGCGACATGAGCGTGATCGAAACTCCGCCCAAAGATCGCATGGCGATCCAGACCGTGGTAGCGAGTTGGGACGAAAAAATAATCCAGTCCGCGGTGGAACAAGAATTGGACCGCGGCGGCCAGGTCTATTTCGTCCACAATCGCGTCGATACCATCTGGGAAATCGCTGCCAAGATCCAGGCCCTCGTTCCGAAGTCGCGCGTCATCGTCGGCCACGGACAAATGTCGGAGGGCGAACTTGAAAAAGTGATGCTGAAGTTCATGCACCACGAAGCCGATATCTTGGTCTCGACCACCATCATCGAAAACGGTCTCGACATCCCGCTCTGCAACACCATTTTCATCAACCGCGCCGACCGCCTTGGCCTCTCGGAGCTCTACCAACTTCGCGGCCGCGTCGGACGCTCCAATCGCCGCGCCTATGCCTATCTCATGCTTCCACCGGAAGTCGAGCTCACGCCCATCGCCCGCCGCCGGCTCGCCGCGCTGAAAGAATTTTCCGACCTCGGTGCCGGATTCAAAATCGCCGCCCTCGATCTCGAACTTCGCGGCGCCGGCAACATGCTCGGCGGCGAACAAAGCGGCCATATCGAAGCCATCGGCTTCGAGCTTTACACGCAAATGCTCGAACGCGCCGTCCGCGAGATGAAAGGCGAAGCCGCGCCCGACGAGGCCGAAACCCAGCTCAACCTCGGCCTTAACATTCGTATCCCCGCCGATTACGTCCCCGAAGAAAACCAGCGCCTGCAAATGTATAAACGCGTAGCCCGTGTCGAAACCGAATCCCAACTGACCGACGTCGCTGCCGAACTGCAAGACCGCTACGGTCCACCTCCCCCCGCCGTCCGCAATCTCCTCGATTACGCATCGCTCAAGCTTCTCTGCATGAAGGTCGGAGTCAACGCCATCGAACGCAAACGCGATTCCGTCACGCTAAAATTCCAGCAGAAGGCCGCCGTCGATCCCGAGCAGCTAGCCCGCTTCGTCTCCGCCCAGCGCGGTGCCCAGTTCACTCCCGACGGCATGTTGAAATTTGTTTTGAAGGCCGCCGCCGCGGAAGAAGTCCTGCGCGCTCTCCGCGCCGTATTAGAGCAACTGGCAAGCACCGAAACCGCATCAGAAGTGCGATCGGCAAGTGGAAAAGCCTAAGCCTTGAAACAGCACAGCTTCAGCCGCGCCGTGAGTAGCGCGCAAACTCAGTAGCGGCTTTAGCCGCTGAGGTCGCCAGCCCCAAACCCACCATTTACAATGGTCCGGCAACCGAAATCGCCCGGCGAACGACTAACAGCATTCGCCCAACGACGACCGACCGCCTTATGAATAAGATGAAAATCCGCAAAGCCGTATTCCCCGCCGCCGGCCTCGGCACCCGCTTCCTGCCCGCCACCAAAGCCCAGCCCAAAGAAATGCTGCCGCTGGTCGATAAGCCCATCATCCAGTACGGAGTCGAGGAAGCCATGGCTTCCGGCTGCGACCAGATCCTCATCATCACCGGCCGCGGCAAGCAAGCCATCGAAGATCATTTCGACGTCAGTTACGAACTCGAACGAATGCTGGAAGAACGCAATAAGACGGACCTGCTGAAGATCGTCCGCTCCATCTCCGACATGATCCATGTCGCCTACGTTCGCCAGAAAGAAGCCCTCGGCCTCGGCCATGCCGTCCTCATGGCCCGTGAACTGGTCGGCAACGAGCCCTTCGCCGTTCTTCTCGCCGATGATGTCATCGACGCCAAGGTCCCCTGCCTCAAGCAGATGGTCGAGGTCTTCGATCAGACCCAGTGCTCCGTGCTCGCCACTCAGATCATCGAAGGCAAAATGATTTCTTCCTACGGCGTCCTCGACGTCAAGCCCGTCGACGGCCGCTTCGGCGATCGACTTTTCGAAATCAAGAACATGGTGGAGAAGCCTAAGCCCGAAGAAGCACCCTCGAATCTGGCCATCATCGGCCGCTACATTCTTACGCCCGCCATCTTCGACTGCCTCGCCGACACTCCCACCGGCGCCGGCGGCGAGCTCCAACTCACCGACGGCATGCGCCTCCTTCTGCAAAAAGAAAAAATGTACGCCTACGTCTACGAAGGCCGCCGCCACGACACCGGCGACAAACTCGGCTTCCTGAAAGCCACGGTCGAGTTCGCCCTAAAACGCGAAGACCTGGGCGCCCCCTTCCGCGAATACTTAAAAGGATTGAAACTATAGTGGGCTCATGGGGGGACAGCCGCTCTCGCTTGCCCTGAGCGAAGTTGAAGGGGCGGTCCCAGAGCGAAGCGAGGTGCGCCTCTAGCACTCTCAGGTTGCGCAGCAAAACTTTGGTTTGTTGAGAAGTTCCCCCACCCTCGCTATTCTGTATGCAGCCGATAGTCCTTAAACCTCCTCCTATCTTGAACATAACGAGGTTGCTCGAAGTGATGGGCAGGCGTAGCCAGCCCCGCAAACAAATCGAAGTCCCGGTACGCATTTTCGGCACGGACAGCCGCGGTCAGGTCTTTTCTGAGAAGGCTCTCACCGTCAACGTCAGCCGCAACGGGGCCGAGCTTGCCGAGGTTCGCCCCGACCTCGCCCTCGACGAGATTATCGGTCTCACTTATGGCAAGAGTCGAGTCCATTTCCGCGTGAAATGGATCGGTCGACCCGGAACTTCAAGAGCCGGCCACGTCGGCCTGCTCAACATCGCCCCGGAAAAACCGCTCTGGGATTTCCCTCTACCCTCGGACGCGGTCGATAACTACCAGCCAAGCAGCCCAGAACTCCGCAGCAATCCCCGCTACCGTTGCCAAAACTCGATCGAGGTCCATGTAAACGGCGCTTCTTTTTGGGGTACCGTAGCTGATCTCAGCCTGAGCGGCTGCTACGTTGAAATGCCAATTCCTCTCGAGCCTGGAACCAAGCTCAAGGTTGGCATCTGGTTCGGACAAAGCAAAGCCTGGGCCCAGGCTCAAGTCGCTCACCGAACGCCGGGCATCGGAATCGGATTGAACTTCCTCGAGATTTCGGATTCAGACCGCGATCAGATTCGGCGGTTCCTTGCGAGTCTTTCACCTATCGCGAAAAAACCCATGCGTCCGGTTGGACGCAAATAAGAACCTAGCCGCCCAATGAACTCTTCAGCTTCTTCGACTTCTCCTCCACCCCACGTGCCAGCTTTTCCTTGTGCGCTTCCAGCTTCTTCGCGACCGTCGCGTCTCCCAACCCGATCATCTGTGCCGCAAGAATCCCGGCATTCGTCGCGCCCGGCTTCCCAATCGCAACCGTGGCCACCGGAATCCCCGCCGGCATCTGCACCGTCGCCAGCAAAGAATCCATCCCCTGCAGCGAGGTCGAAGGAATCGGCACTCCAATCACCGGCAAGGTCGTGTGTGCCGCAATCACGCCCGCCAAGTGCGCCGCCCCGCCAGCTCCCGCAATAATTACCTGAATCCCGCGCCCCGCGGCCTTCCGCGCAAACTCTGCTGTCCGCTCCGGCGACCGGTGTGCCGAGGTGACGTCGATCTCATAACCAATCCCAAATTCCTCCAGCGCTTTTCCCGCCTCGCGCATAATCTCCAGATCCGAATCACTCCCCATCACAATCGAAACCAATAGTTTTCCCATGATTCCCCTTACCTGAACTGTCATCCTGAGCGAGCATTCTAGGCGTACTCCACTTCTCGCCTCTTTTGCGAGAACGGGAATTTCCTCAATCCTTCTTCAGCGCCCTCGCCGCAATATCCTTCCTCCAATGCGCCTCATCAAACCGAATCTTCCCACACGCCTGATACGCGCTATGCACCGCCGTCTGCAACTCCGCCGCCCGCGCCGACACTCCCAATACTCGCCCGCCCGCAGTATAAAAAAAATCCGCCCGCTTCGTAGTCCCGGCGTGAAACACCTTCACTTGATCGATCGCCGCAGCCTCTTCAAGTCCCACAATCTTCTTTCCTATCTCAAACGTCCCCGGATACCCTCCCGACGCCATCACCACGCACACGGACGCATCCCCCGACCATTTGAAATCTCCCTCACTCACTCTCCCCGCAATCGACGCCTCCAGCGCATCCACCAGATCGCTTTCCAGCCGCATCAGAATCGGCTGCGTCTCCGGATCTCCAAACCGGCAATTAAACTCCAGCACCATCGGACCCCGCGCCGACATCATCAGTCCACAATAGAGAACTCCCTTATATTCCGCCCCCTCCGCCTTCATCCCTTCAATCACCGGCTTCGCAATGTGATGCACCAGCCAGTCCCGCATCGTGTCATCCACAATGTCAGCGGTCGAATAGGCTCCCATCCCGCCAGTATTCGGCCCGGTGTCGCCTTCTCCTACGCGCTTGTGATCCTGCGCCGCCACCAGCGGTGCCACTCGCTCCCCATCGCTCAACACCAGGAATGAAAGCTCGTCGCCTTTCAAGCATTCTTCCAGCACCACCCGCGCGCCGGCCTCGCCCACCATCTTGCCGCTCAACATTTCTGCCGCGACGCTCGCAGCTTCCTCTTTGCTCGCCGCGATCACCACACCCTTGCCCGCCGCCAAGCCATCCGCCTTCACCACCACCGGCAGATGAAAATGGGGTAAGGCCTCGCGTACCTCATCCACCGAATCGCAGATCGCATAGGCCGCCGTCGGTATCCGATGCCGCTGCAGGAATTCTTTGGCAAAACTCTTACTCGATTCCAGCTGCGCCGCCGCCGCCGTTGGCCCAAACACGGGCCAGCCTCGTCGCGTGAATTCGTCCACCACTCCCAACATCAGCGGCAACTCCGGACCCACCACGGTCAAATCTGGCTGCAGTTGCTGCCCCAAAGCCACCATCGAATCGACACTCTTCAGATCGACCGGCAAACACTCCGCCTCGTCCGCGATCCCACCATTGCCCGGCGCGCAATATACCTTTGAAACCCGCGCCGACTGCCGCAGCTTCCACACCAGCGCATGCTCTCGCCCACCGCTACCTAGGACCAGAATTTTCATAATCGAGAAAATCAAGGTTAGGTTAGCGCCACAAACCTGTCAAACGTATGCGTCAAGAAAGCACCGTCATTCTGAGCGCAGGGCGAAGAATCCCTATTCCTAAAGCGATGCTGCCTGCCTGCCGTCCCCCGATCTCCTGTGTGCTCTGCAGTTAACCTCGCTTAACTCCATCGTATAATCATTGCCAATGATCACCGTCTCCAAAGAGGACTACCTCAAAGCCATCCTCGAAGCTGAAAGCGAAGGGGAATCCGTCATCTCCGCCCGCCTTGCGGATTGGCTCAAGGTTTCACCCCCCGCCGTCACCATGGCTGTGCGCCGCCTCAAGAAAGACGCTCTGGTTCGCGTCCAGGGCGACGGCCATCTGCGCCTCACCGCCGCTGGCCGCAAAATCGCGCGCCGGCTCACTCTCCGTCATCACCTCATCGAGCGCATGCTCGCCGAACTCTTCGGCATGGAATGGTGGAAGGTTCACGACGAAGCCGAACGCCTGGAGCACGCCGTCTCCCCCGACTTCGAAGCTAAACTCCTCGCCAAACTTGGCAAGGGAGGCGTCTGCCCTCACGGCAACATGAGCGAGATGGAAAGCCCCGACAGCCGCCGTCGTCGCGGACTGGTGCTGCTCGCCGATGCCCAACCGGGAGTTGCCTATACCGTCAGCGGAATCTACGAGCGTGACCGCCGCCTGCTCGAGTTCCTCGAGGCCCGCGGCATTCGCCCCGCCGCCAAACTGCGCATCCTCGAACGTAACTACGACCAGACCCTCACTCTCTCCGCCACCTCCGGCAACGTCTCCCTCGGCCGCGCGGCCGCCGAACGCGTCTGGCTCTCCCCCGCCGACTCCCGCCCCGCCAAGTAATCACTGTCATCCTGAGTGCAGCCAAGGACCTATGCAACTCGCCTGCGCTGCCACCGGCGACGGAGCCGTTCTACGACCGCCGCCAGTCGCCACCTGAACAGAAGGACATCCAACCCGTTTTGCTCCCTTCTGCTTGCCCTTTGTGCAACCGTGGAAGAGCGTCCCTTCAGGACGGCGTCACAGATCCCGACAAAGATCGGGGCTTCAGTCTCCGAGCCTCCACGCCCCGTGGCAAACTGCTTAACTATAGTTTATTTATTCGTGTATACTTGCGCTAATCCATACGGGGTTCACCGCCGAACCAAAATCGGAGGAGATTCGCACAGCGCAAGTTCCAACCGATGAAGCCGCTCGCCGCCCAAAACGAAGACGAAGTAGTAGTAATCACCCACGAGGATGTCGATCGTGCCCACGATCGCGTCCGTGTCTCAGCCGCCCGCGCCCAGCGCGGCCTTTCTTCCAGAGCCCGTCTCCTGTGGTTGCTCGCCGGCCCCGGCGTGCTTGTCATGCTCGGAGAAAACGACGGACCCAGCATGCTCTCTTACGCCGCTACCGGCGCCAAGTTCGGTATCGGGTTCTTTATCCCCTTCGTCGCTCTCACCTTCTGCATGGCGATCGTCGTTCAGGAAATGACCGTGCGCCTCGGCGCCGCAACCCATCGCGGCCACGCCGAGCTCATCTTCGACCGCTTCGGTCCTTTCTGGGGATGGTTCTCCATGATCGACCTCGGCATCGGCAACTTCCTCACGCTCATCACGGAGTTCATCGCCATCCGCGCCGGCCTCGGTTTCTTCGGAGTCCGTCCCTGGATCGCAATCCTTATTGCCCTCGTCATCCTCTACGCCGCCCTGATGAGTCACCGTTATTGGACCTGGGAACGCATCACTCTCGCGGCCGCCGCCTTCAACCTGGTCTTCATTCCCGTCGCGCTCATGACTCACCCCAGTTGGCCCGCGGTCGGTCACGCCTTCATCACCTGGCAGCCGCTTCCCGGCTTCAACAAGGACACGCTACTCATCGTCCTCGCTGATATCGGCGCCACCGTCACTCCCTGGATGCTTTTCTTTCAGCAAAGCGCCACCGTCGACAAAGGCATGACCACCAAAGACATCCGCTTCGGCCGCGCCGACACTGTCATCGGGGCCACACTCGCCGCCGCCGCCGCCATCGCAACAATCCTCGCCACCACCCCACTGTTAGCTCATGGAATGACCGCCGAAAATTTCCAGGCCGCCGAATTCGCCCAAGCCCTCCAGCCCATCATCGGCCGCTTCGGCGCGTCCCTCTTCGCCCTCGGTATGGTCGAAGCCGGCATCGTCGCCGCCATCACCATCTCCACTTCATCCGCCTACGCCTTCGGCGAGGTCACCCACAAACCACACAGCCTCAACCTTCCCATGGGGGAAGGAAAATCCTTCTACGCCGTGCTGACTCTATGCGCCATGGCCGCCGCCGCCATCGTTCTCATCCCCGGTCTCCCTCTGGTCTATGTAGTTCTCGTCGTAAACGTAGTCGCAGTTCTGGCAATGCCGCCGGCGCTGGTGTTCCTGTTCATGCTGGTCAACGACAAAGAAATAATGGGCGACCTGGTCAGTCCCCTCTGGGCAAATATCTTGTCCACCGGCGTCGTTTTCGTCCTGACTACGGCTGGGATTCTCTTCGGCATCAGCATCATCGCTCCCAATATCTTCGCCGCTCTGGGAGGGAAGTAGGCGCGCACGCGCAGCGCTCCTGCCCGCCAAACATAAAAGGTCCGAGTAACGGACGAAAGTGTCCGATCCAAGCGGCGCTAATCGATCTGCAGGAGGCGAGTTAACCTTTCTTTAACTTCCTGCCATTCCGCCGCAATAATGGAGTAGCGGACTGAGTCGCGAGGGGTAAAGTTTGCCGCCATGCGGTGGGCGCGGAGAATCCCTTCGAACTTTCCGGCGATACGTTCGAGGGCGGCGCGGGAGCGCTGATTGCGGGCGTCGGTGTGGAAGCAGACGCGGAGCACTTCCCAAGTTTCGAAGGCGTGAGTCAGCATGAGCAGTTTGGCCTCGGTGTTGGCTGCGGTGCGGATGGCGGAGCGGGTGAACCAGGTGTAGCCGATCTCGCAAGCGTCTGGAGACTTGCGTCCGTGCCGCACGTGGCCTTGCGGCCACGACCACCGCTCCAGATTCCAGAAGCGCGTGGAGCCGATGACGGCACCGTCATTCACGTTAACGATCGCGAACGGTACGGCGGTTCCGGCGTCGCGCCATGAAAGCGCAGTGTCGATATAGGCCGTGGCTTGCGCCTTCCCTTGGGGGACGGGACTCCATTGGTAGAGAGCGGGGTCCGATGCCGAAGCCTTTACCAGTCCGTCGATGTGCCGATGGTCAAGCGGTTCGAGGCAGATGTGCTGGCCCGGCAGTCTGAAGGCGTTTGTTCCCATAGGTTCAGTATCCGATGGCCCCTGACGTGACCGCAATCCGGCTTTATCCCTGGCACGCGGTACATGATTTTTCTTTTAACAATTCCCTTGACGTGACTTATTGGTAACGTTAGCATTGGGTCACGTAATATCGCTTGGTGAGGAGACAACAACAATGAAAGTAGAAGACCTGACGCTCGACGTGGAGCAGCACATCGACATGAAAGCCACGCCGGAAAAGGCATTTGCCGCAGTCTTGCATCGACTCGGAAAAGGCAACACCCGGCCGGACGGGCAATCGCTCGACCTGGAATTGGAGCCCAAGGCGGGCGGGCGGTGGTATCGCGATCGCGGAAACGGGATCGGGCACTTGTGGGGGTTCGTGCAGGCGATTAAGCCTTCCAGCCTGCTGGAACTCAGTGGGCCGATGTTCATGTCGTATCCGGTGATCAATCACGTGGAGGTCAAGATCGAGCCCGTCTCGGGAGGTTGCCGGGTGTCGCTGCGTCATCGCGCGCTCGGGATGATCGATCCTGAACACCGAAAGAGTGTGGGCACGGGTTGGAATCATATGTTGAGCAACGTAAAGAAGGACTGCGAGCAGCGGTGACGGAAATCGTTGGCCGGCCAGCCACCAAACTCGACGGGGTGTGGAAGGCACTTTCCGACCCGACGCGGCGCGCGATTCTGGATCTCTTGCGGGCTCGTCCCCGGACCACGACCGAGATTGTGGAGACGTTTCCGCGCCTGACGCGCTTTGGAGTGATGAAGCATCTCGAAGTGCTGCGGCGGGCCCACCTTGTACACACACGCGAGGCCGGGAGGCAACGGGTGAATTCGCTCAATGTGGCGCCCATCCGGCAGATCTATGAGCGCTGGGTCGGACCGTTCCAGGAGCTTTGGACAAGCGAACTCCTTCGCATCAAGGAAATCGCTGAAAGGGATAATGCAGGCGCAGCGCGGCTAGCGTTGCGCAAACGAAGAAAGCATTTAGCTGCAAGATAAAGGTTTAGGGCCGAGCGACAAACAGAGAAACACAGATAACAAAAAGGAGAATGCGTATGGCCACACCGGCTACCAGCACGGGAGTTCGGGAACACGAGGTTGTGTCCCCCAAGGAATGGATTGCAAGTCGAAAAGAGTTGCTCCGGAAAGAGAAGGAGTTCACAAAGTTACGAGATCAATTGTGCCGGCAACGGCGCGAACTGCCTTGGGAGAAAGTTGAAAAGCAATATATCTTCGATGGTCCGCAGGGCAAGGTGACGCTGGCTGACCTGTTTGGCAGCCGAACCCAGCTGATCGTCTATCACTTTATGTTCGGCCCGGGATGGGAGCAGGGTTGTCCGAGCTGCTCGTACCTGGCCGATCATTTCGGCGGAACTCTGGTTCACCTCGCCAATCGCGACCTCACCTTGGCCGTGGTTTCGCGGGCGCCGCTGGCCCAGATTGAAGCATTCAGGAAACGGATGGGCTGGGAATTCCGGTGGGTCTCATCGTTTGCAAACGACTTTAACCGCGACTATCACGTTTCGTTCACCAAAGAAGAAACGACGATCGGCAAGGTGAACTACAACTACGACATGGTTGAGTTCCCCAGCGAGGAAGCGCCGGGCGCAAGCGTGTTTTACAAGAATGAAGCCGGCGAGATTTTCCATACCTATTCTACTTACGCGCGCGGGCTCGACATTCTGGTGGGCTCTTACAACTTCCTCGATCTCGCGCCCAAAGGACGGGACGAGGATGGATTGGCCCACACCATGGTATGGGTTCGACATCACGATCGCTATACCGAGGGTTATTTCGTCGATCCGAAGGCGCCGTACATGGCTCCGAAAGGGTCCGGTTCGTGCTGCGCGGGGGAGCACCACTCGTGAGTAGTTATTGTTGCTGTGCAGGGATTTCGAATCGCGGGAAACCGGTGGGGGCGCGATCACCGACGATGGTCCGTGTCCTTCGCTGCGTGCGCGGCGTGTTCTCGACGTTACTGGCTGGATCGTTCCCAGCGGCATAATCGCGCCGTTGCCAAAGTGCGCCGCGTGCCTTGCGGCCCACTTTGCGATCGGCAGCGGGATGGGAATCTCGGTTTCAACTACGACTTATCTTCGCGCGGGGCTTGTGGTGCTGTGTGTGGCCGCGCTGTGGTACTTCGCAGTGATCCGGGGACGCCAATTCCTGGCGCGCTGAACCTTAACGACCCAGAAAGTTGTCAATAGCAAAAGATCGCGTGATCGCATTTAAGTTGCGCTCATCAATGACAACATAATTCTGAAAAACTGTCCCAGTCGCCCTTCTCAAGTTGATATAAGGTAACTATAGAATAAAACTTTAAGCAAACAAGGTGCGGCCCACCGGGTCGCGCCTTTTCTTTTGGGCCTGAGACTTGGTCTCACCGGATCAAGATGGATGAATTCAAAGTTTTCAAGACTTTCAAGGAGCGCGGCGAGTGGGTCGAGCTGCGCTTCATAGCCGAAGCCCTGCGCCAGGGTTACAAAGTCCTCAAGCCCTGGGGAGACTCGGCCCCCCTTCGACGTCGCCGTCTACTTCGGCACCCGCATCATCCGCGTCCAGGTCAAGTCCACTTCTTGCCGCGCCGGCAGCGGATACTTCTGCCAGTTCAAGCCCAACCATGTCGGGCCGCCCTACACCCTCAAGCAACTCGATTTCTTCACCGCCTACGTCATCATGCAGGACGCCTGGTACCTCATCGCTGTCCGCGTCCTCCTTGGCCGCGAACGCAAAACCAGGACTCGTGCTCTTCCCCATGCAGCCCTTAAAGAAAAATCGCTTACCGCTACGAATCCTATCGCGACGCCCGGCCGCTCCTAACCCGGCGCGCGATTAAGAGGCAAGAAATAACCAGCCCCTTCATCACTTGTCATTCCGACCGAAGCCGGAGCGCCAGCGACGGCGGAGCGGAGGAACGGGTGATTTTGTTGTGTTCGTAGCAAGCATTGAAAGCACGGTGGAAGAGCGGCGCTTCAGCGCCGCGTAAATTGCCCTGAATTGATGAGGGCGTCAGCCCTGCTCACCCCGCCAACTCCCTCACCCCATCCCGAAACACCTGGCTGTGCTCGTCCACATCATCCTTCTCCGTCTGCGGCGACATCAACGCCATATTATGAAACGGCGTCAGCAGAATCCCGCGATTCATCGCATACAAATGCATGAACCGCTCCAGCTCAAAATCCATCGCATCATGCGCCTCGGTCCCATTCTTCGGAGCGTTCCCCGCAAACATGTATTCCGCTCGGCAACCCAAACGCGTCACGTGCCACGGTAACTCCTCTTCCGCGATCGCCTTCGCCACTCCCAACGTCCAGCGCTCCGCCAGCGGAATCATCCTGTCGAACGCCTCTTTCGTCAGAACCTTGGTCAAGGTCGCCCGCATCGCCGCCAGTGACAAAGCGTTGCCCGCCAGCGTCCCGCCGATTCCCCCCACATCGCAATCTTCCAGACTCTGGCCCGCCACAATCCTGTCAGCTACTTCCTGCGAAAATCCGTAAGCTGCTGCCGGAATCCCTCCCCCAATCGCCTTCCCAAACACCAGCACATCCGGCTCTAGATTTTCCGCCCGCGTATATCCACCGGGCCCCGCGCAAATAGTGTGAGTCTCATCCATGATCACCAGCGCCCCATGCTTCCGTGTCAACTCGCGCAGCGCCTGATGAAATCCCTTCTCCGGATGCACGATCCCAACATTCGTCATCGCCGGCTCCGCTAGTACGCATGCCACGTCTCCCGCAGCCAGCGCCCGCTCCACCCCTGCAACATCATTGAACTCCACAACCTTCGTCGTGACTGCCGGATTAACCGGAGGCCCTATGTTCCCTCGCCGCGCTTCCGCCCTGCCGTTGCGGTCGAGCGTGATAAGAGTCTCATCGACCGTCCCGTGATAGCACCAGTTGAACACCAGAATCTTCGGTCGCCCCGTGATCTGCCGCGCTAAGCGAATGGCAAACCGGTTCGCATCGGTCGCCGTCAGCGCAAACTGCCAGTAAGGCAAGTTGAAGCGCCTCTGCAACTCCTCGGCCACAAAAATGGAATCTTCCCCCGGCAGCATCAAGGTAATTCCGCGCCGCGCCTGCTCCTCTACCGCCTTCGCTGTGGCAAACGGAGAGTGCCCCGTCATCGCCCCCGTATCGCCCAAACAAAAATCGACATACCGATGCCCATCCACGTCAAAAAAATGCGCCCCCTGCGCTTCCCGCACAAACGGTGGAAACGCTCCTGCCCACTTCACCATCCAGTTCATGGGAACGCCCGCCAGCAGCGACTTCCGCCCCCGTTCAAACAAAGCCTTCGACTTCGGCCTCTCGTCCACAAACTTCTTCTGCTCGCGCTCCATCAGCGCAGCCAGCTGTGTTCGATCAACTTTTTTCATGACGAGGCAGAATATCAGACCATGTGGGCTTGTGTGGTAGACGGGCCCTAGCCAGCTAGCAGCTAAGCTAGGGCGAAGATTCAGAACGAACCATCAGATCCTAGCCCCGTCAGGGGCGACATAAAATAGACCCGGACGCAAGTCCGGAGTGCGCTCAAAAAACTCGGGGAAC
>Ga0187859_10000454_pt1 | contig 27367 bp, 49 predicted proteins | sample June2016WEW_10_1_2_FD_133019 | JGI IMG/M metagenome (GOLD analysis project Ga0187859, IMG submission 133019) | Peatland microbial communities from SPRUCE experiment site at the Marcell Experimental Forest, Minnesota, USA - June2016WEW_10_10 | ecosystem: Environmental > Terrestrial > Soil >...
CCAGAATCTATAGATGTAGCTTTGAGTGGTTATCCTAAAGAGCAAGCTAAACAAATTAAAGAATTATCTGCTGCAATCAATCTCATGCATAATACAAAAGCTGCGGAAATGCCGGTTGGTCTTGCTTTTATTGCTGGTGAATATGTTGGCGCGAATAAGGTAGCAAAAGTTAAGGGTCTTGCTACTTCTAGGTTAACGACTGAAATTTTCACGAATCCTAAAGTTACTAAAGCTATGTATGAAGCTTCTAAAGCTAATACAGCCTATGATCTTAAAAAGGTTGTAGATAAATATCCTAATATTCTCGGCAAACTAGGAGCGCAAGCTTCTCCTGCATTAGATAAGATCATGAAACAAAGAAGTGATCCTAATGAATTTGACGCATTATATGAGTAAGAATGAATTATTGTTATAGGTTTATAATATTTATGGCTTTTCTATTCGCAAATACATCAACTGCCCCAGTGCAGCAACCAATACTAGCGCCACAGGCAGAATATATGGGAAGACCTACACCACAGCAAGCGATCGAAATTATTAAGAAATACGAAGGTTTGCGTACAAAAGCATATCAGGATTCAAATGGAATTTGGACTATTGGCTATGGTAATACTCATGAGGTGCATCCTGGCGATGAGATATCAGAAGAGCAAGCGGAAGAGGAACTCAGAGAGTATTTACAGAACATCGGGCCGTTAATTATTCGTGCTGCTAAAGCACCTCTTAACAATAATCAATATTCTGCCTTACTTTCATTCACCTATAATGTTGGTACCGGCAATCTAGATAAATCTACTTTATTAAAGCTTATTAATGCTAAAGAGAATGATAAAGTAGTACAGGAATTTGTCAAATGGGACAAAGATGCGAGGGGTCAAGAGTTAGCGGGCTTACGCGCCCGCCGACTTGCTGAAGCTTCCCTGTACTTTACACCTATAGGCGATATCAAGCAGGCTTAGCATCTAATTGATTCTGAATAAGATTAGTTAATTGAACAATCTTCTCAGGTTTCCAATTGTGTACAGTCCTTATAAGATTACTTATCTCCATCGGATGCGCCAGAATCATATCTGGCAATTCAGGAGAAATCTTTCCTGCCATTGCAAGCAACAGAACAGAGTTAAGTCCTAGCTTATTTGCTATAGATATAATCTTATCTGCGGATGGTGGTGCAAACTCATCACGTTCTATCTTGGACATATAGGTAGTACTTACTTCTATCATCTTGGAAAATTCTCGAAGAGAATATCCTTTGGTTAAACGGGTTTGTCTAATAAATTCACCTATTTTCATTTCTCTTCCCCTGCTAAAGAATTGAGTATAGCATTCATAATCCATTGATGCCTAGAAACATACATGCCTTCACGCTTTTTGCACAGGTCATCAATACGTTTGATTAACCATCTAGGCATACGGAGTTGGTACGTTAATATCTTAGCGTAATATTCCTTAAACTCCTCGGGACTTAATGCGTGATCTTTTTCTCGCACGGGGATAGAACCGCCCTTGTTGATCAATGCGAATAGTAAGTCTTCGTTGACCTTATCCTGATTGTTTGACATTCTTTTTTAAATTCTCCACATAAATTGCAAATTGTTTGAATTCATCATATGCCTTTCTATCTCTCGGTTCCCATTCTAATATCGACAATCCTGCTGATGCACACGCAGCGTAAGCTTTTCTCTGTACTAGATAGTGTGGAATCATTAGGAACTTCCCGTGTGACAAGATTTGATCTTCTGCCTCTTGGTTGTAAGAACCGCTTGGATCAGCTTTGTTCAAACAGGCGTAAAGAGTTAGGTTTGGATTGAACGGAGCCATGTCATCGGCCAGAGCAATAACCTTACCTATAGTCCAAACGTCGAACAGTCTAGGGTTGATAGGTATAATAGCAGCATCGCATACAGCGAGGGCTGCACGTTGACTACTAGTATCCCTTCCGCCAGAATCAATAATAATGAAATCATAAAATTTATTAGCCTTGATCTTTCTAAGTTCTGTTAAAACAGAATCCCCATGTAATTTAATTTGCGTATAGCTCGGTAAATCAGGATGGTTCTTATTTCGCAGATCAGTAAAATCGGTTGAGGTTTGCTGATCATCAGCATCTACTAGTAAAGTTGTATATTGAGCCGAGGCTAAGTAAGAGGCAAGATTAACAGCTAAAGTTGTCTTTCCGCATCCTCCCTTGATTCCTCCAATTAGTATAATCATATATTTACCTGTTATGTCGTGCATTAATGAATTGTGGATAATTGTCGAAGTTATACACACTTTGAACCAAAAGTAAGTTCACTCTCATATTACTATCATATTATAATGAACTTAACAACAACTTATTATGATGTGCAAAATTCCAAAGGTTAATAAAACTACCACAGGTTGCCTTATATTATTATGAACAAAGTTCTTGCACTAATGACTATCTTATGATATACGTATGAGATACGACTATTAATAATTCCAATTGCATGGAGAACTTATGAATACAAAATCTAACGAGGTTAGTAAAATAACCCAGAAGGTACGGCCACTTCAAGTGGGCGGTCATACCGAGTACACAATGGGACAATCTTTTCTAGAAGGTTTGGCTATTATCCAGTCTGAGAAAAGTAAGAATACTTTGGCTACCAAGAAGAAAGTGAAGCCTGCGCCTCTGTATAGAGCAGGCGGATTAGCGTTTAGAGCGATCAGGGAAAAGTTAAATTTGACCCAAAATGAGTTTGCAAATTTGCTTAGGATATCTTCAGAGACCTTAAGTAGCTGGGAACGCGGTATTAATAGACCTAGATTCCACTCATTACTTGGCCTCAAAGCATCTTTACCTGTTGAATATGCAGCATTATTAAAGGTTGAAGATTTTGGATACCACGTGCAACATCCACAAGAACCCAAAGACACAGATTGATCTGCGGTTTGATATAAAGCCTGTGGCCTGTGCAAGGCCACGGCTAGGAAAGTTTGTCACCTATACTCCTAAATCCACTTCTGAATATAAAAAGTTACTAGCTGACTTATTACATTTGGAACTGCGGAACAACCAAGAACTAAAAGCGAAGATTGAATGTTTATATGATCAGCCAATTTCGATGCATATGACATTCAGTCTTCCTATTCCTAAAAGATTAATCAAAAAAAAAGAGCCTCAACCGTGGCGTTCAACCGTTCCCGTTACAAAACCCGACGTGGACAATCTGTACAAATCGGTGGCCGACATCATGTCCGGACAAATTTACAGGGACGATTCGCAAGTGGTATCTGTTTTAATTAAAAAGATTTATGATGAACGGCCATACGTTAACATCACTGTAAATGAATATTAGAATAGCGTTTAAATCGATTTTAAGAGGTCTTACAGGACTAAGAAAAAATTTTTGGTGCAAACATACTCTGAAGATGAGATTCGCTTGTACGGGGCCAAAAAACCATTTTCCTGGATAGCCTCTTTATGTCCTCTCCACACCCACGTTTTTAGAACGTGTCCAAAAAACTAGCAAAAAGGTACATATCATGCCACGCAGTGCGGCTACGATTTTTTTTGAACTATTTCCATTTAGGAAACTGTTGCCTGTGAAAGGAAAACTTAACTCAGACAACAGAACTCAAAGAGTTTTTAATCCGATGAGGTTCATTCGATCGGTAAAATATTTTTAGCACGACTGAATGCAAAAGTCATCTTATAACTTCTGTCAAGCTACAAACCTATTAAATCCTAGGTTCTTATAACAAGTGTGTATTACAAACAACATTGGCAAACAAATCTTATACGTTTTTTGTATTATTTTCAATAAAATTAACGATTCTTTAACGAATTGTACCTGAAACATCGGTTTTTGTATAAAGGGTAAAATCTATATAAAATAGGTAGAAACATGTGAAAACAAGGCAATTTGTGGATTAAGAGGCAAAAGTTATCCACAATTGCACATAGATTACAACAATATAGAATATATTTATATATTCTATTAATTATAAGATTACCTTACCTCTAAAACGTAGGCTGTATAAGGGATGAAGTACCAAAAAGTGTACCTGAAACATCGGGAAAGTGTACCTGAAACATCGGAGGATTTGTACCTGAAACATCGAAAAATTGCGCAGGTTATCCACAGTCTGTTATCATGCTTTTTTTTTGGAAACCTTTGAATCCGCAGAGATTTTCTTACGTCTTCTCAATATCCCTTTATTGCCCTCATGACCAAAAGGCAAATAGTCTCTGCGCAAGAGAGCTACTCCTTCAGTTCCATCTAGATTTTTTTCCACAGTGAGCCAGTATTCAGGTAAGTTATTCTTTTCTGTGATAACTTTTACTCGCGATTTGAATTTACGTTCTAAGTCTGTCGACCCACATTTTTTGTAAAGAGTCTCGAATGAAAACCACCAGCCGCTGGTTTGATTGCCCGCGTGTTTGCGAGCAATTTTGTAAAGATGTCGACCTATGCCGCTAGTGATTTTGAAATAATCAGGGGAGATTGCCAATAGATGTTTATCAATAATGCTATCGAATATCCAATCACAAAGTGCAAAAGTAATTTCATTAGTTTTTTCATCTACTCTCAAAGATTGGATAAAGCTGAATTGTTCGTAAACTTGTTTTTTACTTTTTAGACTTCTGTTTTTTGTATTGGTAATTACGGTGCTTTGCAGCCTCTTGAAAGCAGTCAGTAAATCCTGATAGTTACTACCGGTATCATGTCTTCCTATTGATTTTAGTAAATGATAAGGACGCACAGTAATAGAATTAGATATTTTAACGCCAGCTTTTTCTGAACTAACAAAATGACTAATAGCGTACATCACGATATCAAAATCCCATATCGTAGCCATCCCGTAATCGGGATGTGGTCTAATTTCTAAAAGAAAAGGTAATCCATTCTTATCCAACCCTGTATATTTGATTGGAGTAAGACGTTTTTTCTTAGACAAACTGTAGTGAGCGTAACTCATCATATCTTGTTCATCATGGAGCTGTACGTCTCCACACGCATATAAGATCACATCTATTAGATCGGTGCTAATTTTCTCAGTCATGCGTTACCTTCTGTTTTACATTTAAAAAGTTGGGAACTACCAACGAAGTCTATTAATTTCTCAGCGAAAAAATCCCACTTTATTGCGCTTTTTTTCACCATAAAATTAAATTCTTCTTTTTCGGTAGAATCAGACAATTGTTGTAGGCCATCTAAAAGATCGTCTGTCATCAAGAATAAATAATTAACTATCGGCGCGTCTAATTCGGGCTTCTTCTCACTTGCTAGAAATTCAATGATTTTTTCAGGTTGAGAGCTATACAATAATTTCAATGACTCAATCATGCGATTGAGATGGCTTATTAACATAAATTTACGATATTCTTCTTCAGTGTAGTACACTTCTTTCCCCATAATAATTGTTTTATAAAGTTCTATGGTATCAGTATAAATCATTAATGCTCGTAAAACAATTCCTAATTTGATCCCAATTGGATACCAATCTGATACTAATTTTTAGGGGATAAGAGGGGGATAAGATGCAACGAGGCATCAAATCTTATCTTCCAAATATGCTACGACGCATAGCTCATCCCGCAGATTACATGGGTTAGATGCTAACGAGCATAAGGGAGATAAAAAAGGATAAGAAAAAGATATCCCTGTCAAGTGCGTTAACTTAACTTTTTTTTTATGAATTAGCACACTTGACATTTACTCTGAACCTACTCGGCAATATTTGCCTACCGAGTGTCAAGGAAGATGACGGTATTTTTTTAGTGCAACAACTTTCTCCTAAAATATGCAAGTTATTGCACTTGACAAAAAAACTACTACCCAAATTGCAGATTTGGTGAGTTTAAAATGATGTGATAATAATGTCATAGTAATATGAAAGTAACATTACTTATATAAAATAATGTGGATAAGTATTGAGGTTATGCACATAGGTGATATAATCCAGGATGTCAGAAGAAGTGTAAGATAGATTTATAATATGTGTGAGAAAGCCCCTTTACTGGGGTTTTTTTATTATGTATAGATATTCCAGTTGGGTTGTATAAGTTGAATTAAGAATTCAATTTATACTCGTCGCAACCTTTCATCTGCATCTCATAATCGATCTCGATCTTCTGCAAATCACAAGCCCACTTCCCGTCTTTGATAGGACGACTATAAATACAGGTGCGGCAATTCTTCTTAGGAACTACTTGTTGATGGCAGACATCGTAGAACTTACACATCTTGCATTCAAACCAGCTAGGATTCTCACGAATCCTTGGTAACGGTTCTTTAGCCAAGATAACTTCTTTAGCTATCTCATGGACGCGTTCATGTTCTGCTTGAACATAAGGGATCAACTCAAAGTACAATTCATCGGTATTTTTATTAACGGCGACGTATAAGGTGTATGGGATTTCCATCATCCCCATATAGACTTGTACTTGTGTGTAATGTTTAGGAAACACAGTCTGTACTTTAGCGTCCTTAAACTTCCTGAAGTTCTTCTCGGAATGCGTTTTAATTTCCAAGATACATTTCTCAGCATCGATTAAGCCATATTGGACAGGGATGTGATGGATGATGCCATCGACACTGCCGCCAATATGTCCGCTTGAATCTCTGCACTGGATTTGTCTTCCGTCAGGAGTTTCAATATCGAGGATGAAGCCCAAAGCACGCAAGTTCTCTACTACACGTGCTTCTTCCCTCTTACCTGTATTGAATAGGCGCAAGATGCGCCCTTCTTTAATGCCAGTGTCATACCAACGAAACTCATAGTAGACATGGCGGCCACATTTATCACCAAGAGCCGAAGCCCCAAGATGTTCTCTCTTAGGTACTACTGCTTCTTGTTTCAGGTAGTCGTCGTATATATCTGCTATAAGTTTTGTTGTATTTATCATTTTAATCAAAATGGCATTGGATCATCTAGATCAAAAGGAGTCGACTCACGAGGAGCGGGCTCAGCTTGCACTGGCTGTTTCATCGGAGGTAAACCTTGATTAGGTTGAACACGGTTAAACGGTCTAGCATCAATGACATCATTGCCATCAGGCCACTTTTCAGTACCACCAGCAACTTTTGGTTTGCCAGCGCGGAACTTAAGTTTTATGTACATGCGTTTACCAACTAAATCTTCTTCATTGGTAGAACCTTGACAGCCAGCAGCTGCGAAGATTTTCTCAAGCTGACGATAATTACCGCCTACTTTAGACTGGATATCAGCAGAAGTTTCTCGCTCTGGGTGCTGAATAAAGTAGTTTTGGAAAACTAGTTTAGACTTGTATTGCTCTGGTGCTAGAATCTCATACTTTACCTGTAAAAATCCCCAAGGACTCGTACTAGATTGACGCATGTCCGCTTTCTGAACTTCGGCTAAATAATCCCCTTCAGGCAAAGCCCAAGAGGTGGTTTTCGCACCTACTGCTCCCGCTTTGTTGGGAGCTTGATTAGTGAGGTGGTTCCAACAAAGGTTCCCGCTGCTTTGGTACATAAAATGCTCCTATTAATTAAATGTTATAGCCTCCGCAGTAAGAGCTTGATCAGCGGTAATAAACACATTAGAGCCGTTCAAATCCCTGCGTACTGTAGAGGGAGTTAGTCTTGTGTCTGCAAAGATTTCGCTAGCTTCTTGCACCTTACGTTTGTAAGCTGCCTCTTCCGCTTCTGCGAACTCTGCGTAATCTAGGTTTAAAATATCAGGTAAGTCTATCCTGCGTTTCGCAAGTAGATTCCCTTGATTCTTGGTGTAAAGAATACGGCCGTTATATACCGCCTTACCCTTAGCACCCCTATTCTTATTGCCGTCAACTTTGACATCCAAGTCCTGTGCTGCACGAAATATGAAATCGCACCATTCAACTATCATGGCAGCTACACGTTTCTCGGTCTTAATATCGTACCGAGTAAATTGACCGTGTATTAAATCGTTTACAGTCTTACCCTCGCTCGGTTCGTGAGCAATCAATAATATATTCATCTTCTTATGTTCACGTAGAGCGTCCATCGCTCTGATCATCTTCTGAACTTCTTTATCGAGTAACAAGTAACCTTGACCAGGGCCGCCAAAGCGGCTTATGTCCATTAAGTCAGTCGCAGTACAACCTTTTGCTTTATTGAATTCGCTCACGACATAATCGATCATTAGCTTAACTAACCAATCGAGTGAATCCAGTACCAGAGTTTTAAACTCATGTTCTTGTTGGTACAGTTCACGACAGAACGGTAGGAATTCAGGCCAAGTATTAATGGGAACTTTGACGGCAGCGATAGCGTTTGCGCCTCTTTCTATATCAGCGAATATAGGATTCGGTGCATGAGATGCAAAAGTAGATTTACCGATAGAAGGTTGTCCGTAGATCATCATTCTATATGGCGCTCTGGTTACTGTAGGTCTTAATTTGTTTAAGGTTAATTTCATTTTAGTTTTCCTTTCTTTAAGATTGCTTCGTTATCTATTTGTCTCATGTGCAAGGCATGAACCGCCATTACTTCACAAAACACTAGCTCACATACTTTTCTGGCCTGTACTGTTCCTAGATCATTTTCGATTAGGCGTTTGTACAAAGCGGCGAATTTGTGCCCATCGATCGAGGCAGCTAAACCTTCTTTGACGTTAATAATAGTTTGGCTGCCTGCAAAGGATGGTGTTAAACTCATAATGCTAGAATTGCCCCACGTATTTGCTCTTTCCAATAAGCTTTATTACGATCGATTAGTTCTTGCATAGTGTCGCTACAACCTTCGTTGTCAGCTACAGCCAAGATACATTTGAGTAGTTCTGCATCGTCCATATCTTCAAACCTTTCATTAAAACTCTTTTTCATATTCCCTCCAATCATTGCATGTTAAACATTTTTCATAATCGATATCACAAGAGCAATCATCGGTTGCACTCATCCATTTAGGCTCGTAAGACGGCCTACATATTTGTCCGATATCTATCATGATGCTAAACACTCCTGTCTTGCATAGTAACGCTCACCCATACGATCTAAGTAGATTACAAAGCCGCCATGAATAGTTGAATCAACTATATCTGATGGCATTGGAGGATTAACAACAACTTCCATATTCCTTTTAATTAAAGGCATTTGTAGTGGTTGGTTCATTGGTTGACTAATTGGAAACATAATCTTTTCTCTCCTCTGTAATTAAACTCCATACGATAAATTGCTTCTGTGTCTCTGGGATTTTAGTCCCAGTGACTTCTTCAGTAACATCTACAGCATGGACATACTTGGTTAATAATTCGTGCATTAAGAAGTATTCACTATCTAACTTTTGTTCTAATTCCTTCATGATCTTACTCCTTAAATGAAAAGTAAGGTTTTGCAGGTGTTTCAGTCAGAGCAGCAGATAATTTTCTGTATGCATCTGGGTAAGTATCTTCTAGCGTCTTCATACGAGCTGCATTTGGCTTGTACTCAATATCAAATGGCATGATAGGCCATTCGTTTGATTGGATAATGGTAACAAGTTGGTCTTGATCCCACTTCTTATTGAGCTTGTTGAGAACTTTAAAGAACCCACCAAGGAATGTAGTTGTGCCAGAATCTTTTAAAGATTGCCGAACAGCCGGTAAACTTAGCAACTCATTTTCAAGCTCTATCTGTGCTTGACGTGCTTCCTCAGCTGCTTTCCTAGCTGCTAAGCACTTGTTGGCTAAATAAACGATTGTTTGGTTCTCTATATCTGTTTCAGGCATGTCCCGATCGTAAATTTTATATAACTTCATTTTGAACCTCATTTAGTTAATATTACGTCAACCATACTGTTACGGATGCCGTATATTTACATATAACATTATACAATTCTGATGTCAAGTCCTAAAGTGTAACTTGTTTTATAAACATATAAAAAATCGTATTAGTTAATTTGATCTTAACTATTTTGGTTCTTAAAGTAGTTGTGTTAACATCGCAATTACGATTATTATAATAATCTATGACACACGTATAAATCAATCTAATTTTAACACTTCATGCAGAGGAAAAGGCCATATGGATAATAAAACCTATACAAATCAGCAACATAGCAATTCAAATGAAATTGAGGCTATTAAGAATTCTGTAAGACTTAGCGACGTAGTAAGAACTTACGGGGTAAATTTGAAGAGACATGGAAGGGATTTAGTTGGGCTTTGTCCTTTCCATAATGAAACAACTCCAAGCTTTTTTGTATATGATGATACCAAAAGATATTATTGTTATGGGTGTAAAGCTCAAGGTGACGTGTTTGAATTCTTTGCACAGCACGGGGTAAAGTTTAAACAGGCGTTTGAGTATCTGGGCGGAAGGTTCGTCAGTCCGTTAAAGAATTATAACTTACCTGCGATTGCACCGAAGCAAAAAAAAACAGTTGATATAGAATCCTATGACAAAATTCCCACATTTGATTTAAAATACATATATAATTCTAAGCGAGAAGTATTTAACGAGGTTAACCCTGATAAGATTTACACTTATCATGACGAAGATGGTAACCCTGTCGGTTACATGATGCGTCTTGTAAACAAGGAAGGCAAGAAAACTTTCCTTCAAGTAGCTTTACAAGAACATCCAACACATGGTTTAGTATGGGCTTTCGGTGGCTTTGCCACTCCGAAGCCATTATACAATTTACCCGAGCTTGTCGGAAATCCCGACAAACCCGTTTTAGTGGTTGAAGGCGAGAAGTGTGCCGAAGCTGCTAAGGCAATATTAAAAGATTTTGTAGTAACAACATGGAATGGTGGCAGTAATGCAGTTGATAAAACTGATTGGCGAATTTTGGCAAAGCGTGAAGTCTTTATTTGGCCAGACAACGACCGTGGGGGTAAAGAAGCAGCGGAGAAGATTGCGGAAGACTTATACTACGCTGAAGTTATCAAGCCCAAGAAAGAGTGGGCTAAAAAGTGGGATATCGCTGATGAGATAGAGAAGGGCGCAAAAGAACGAGAGCTTACCGATTTTATATTATCCTTCCGAGTCCCTGGCAAAATTCCAGAGCCTGTAAAAACAAACTACAAGATGCCTCCAGGATTACTTGGAGACTTAGCCCAGTACATTTACGACGCATCTCCGCAACCACACGTTATCTTAGCCATTGGTTCTGCTCTATCGATCATGTCTATCTTACAAGCCCAGAAATGTATGACGGAAGATAGAATCAATCCAAACCTGTACATCATAACACTAGCATCTAGTGGTATAGGTAAAGACTTCCCACTTCAACTCATAACGACAATCTTAAACGCAATAGGCTGCGGACACTTAGTAGGTAATAAGCCTGCGTCAAGTGCTGGGCTAATTAGTGCATTACACAGACGTAAAGGTAGACTCTTATGCGCCATCGATGAGTTCGGAGAAGAGTTTAAGAAGATTATGTGTTCTGATGCAGGTGGATACTTAAGGGATATTGTAACTAAAATGCTGACATTATTCAGTAGAAGTATAGGTGAGTACAAAGAAGAAGAATACTCGGACAGAGACAAGCCGAGAGAATTAAGAGTTGTCAACAAACCCCATTTAACGATATATGGAACCTCTACGCCAAAGAACTTCTACGAAGCAGTTAATGCCGAAGACGCTGTAAATGGTTTTTTAGCTCGGTTGCTAGTTCTGCAATGTACTGATGTCCATGTTGCTTTTCGTAAAAGTAGTGAGTTGCTAATGGATATACCACAAGAATTAAAAGAATCATTACAGAACTGGTCATACGACCCTGTGAACATTTGGGGCAGCGAGTCCGCTGACCACTATGATTTTGCGCCATTAAAAATACCTTTTGATGTTGCTGCTAGAAAAATTCTACACCAGTTCAGAGATGAAGTCACCCAAATTGCGATTGACGCTGATGCTAAAGGTGAAAAATTTAAGGAATCAGTCTATAGACGTAGCTTTGAAATAGCATCTAAGCTAGCATTACTGGCCAGAAGTAACAGCGAGTACATAGACAAAGAAGCAGTTATCTGGGCTATATCGATTGTTAAAGAAGCAACCGAGATGTACCATAAGGAAGCATTGAACCATATGAATGATGGTTACTTTGCTAAGAAGTCCAATGAAGTTGAGAAGTATGTTAAAGATAGAGCAGGATGGGTATCAATGAGTGATTTGTATAATAGATTTAGAATAAAAACAAATTCTATGAAAGAAATACTTGACTACCTAAAGCAAGCTGATAGAATAGAGATTAAGTCGGTGAAATCATCCGATAATCCAAAAAATACTAAAAAAGTTTCCCTTTACAGATATAATTTTAATAGAACGTAACAGTAATGCGATTACTGTTAGCAGTTACTATTTGCAAATTAACTATTAAAACGCTGTAACCCGCAGAAACTAACGAAAGTTCCAAAACACGCATTAATATATTTTATTTATAGGCAGTTGGTGACAAATAGTCACCAGCTCTTATAATGCAAGGCCTACAAGCACTATAAAACAACATACGCCTATACGTAAGAGATACGGAAATCCGATAAATACAAAAGAAAGAAAAAGTTACAAAAAGAAAGAAAAACCTATAATACTTATTATAGTATTATAATACTATCGGCGCCGTCCCGGGCGTCCGATTATAATAATATTATATATTATGTATTATGTCAATAGTAATATTATAATAATTTGTATTATATATTATAGGCAGATGCAATGTTAAGAAATTAACCATTAAGGCATTGGGTGAGTATATCACATAGGTATATGGGCTTAACGCCCATAGCCTGTAATAAAGAATCGGAGTTAGCAGATAAACTCGGAGTTAGTGCATAAATTGCACATACTCACAAACCCTTGGGGTTTGTATACATTGGGGTATAAGATGTATACAAACTAATGGAAATACTTCTTGGTATGTAGCCTCTATTCATTCTGCAATCTCCTTAAAGCGTTTTACTAAATGCATGAATTCTCTTTTGAGGGACTTAATTGCTTGTGGTGTTTCAGCTGTCCAGTCGATATTATCCCTAAAGTTACATTTCATTACATATTGTTCATGATAAGCTGTTCTTTTTCCTCAGTATATTCTTCTGCTTGTTGCTGTGCAGTCTTTCTTAAAAGCTCTAGGAATTGTTTGAGGGTTGTTCTTGTTACTCGGACTTGGATAGATTCTTCGGACATAGGTAGTTCCTTTCTTATAGGTTGTGAATAATGGCTAGGCCTATGAGTAGGCCGATAGCATAAAGGGTGTAGCGGCTGAATAGCAGATCAAAAGCTATTTCGATAAGACCACCGAACAACATCAGTATTACCCCAATGAATAAGCCAGTGACGATCATGGTAATAAACTCCTAGCTATAACCTCGATGATACGATCTTCCTTAGGGTTCTGTCTCCATGCGCTACGTCCCCACCAATTACCGTAGTCGCTCATAAGAACTACTTCATCTTGGTCACGTAATAGTTCAGCAAATACCCTAGTGACATTAACCCATTGCAACACATCATCTTCATGCTTGTCTTGGTTGAATATATCGGATTCAGATATAACGGTCTGCGTGTCCTTCTCACCTAGTATAGCGTTAACTAGCTTTGTCTGGTCAGAGAAGACGTTCACGTTACCCAGTCTCTCCATGGCCTTATCTAGTACATTGGTCATAATGTTTTCCTTTCATTAATGTTATCACCTCATACTACCTTATACTATTCTGTGTGTCAATATTTATTTGCGTATATCTTACGGATTCTCGTATAATACCATATACAATTTAAGCAAAACAAATACTTGTACTTTATAATTCCATATTGTTTTATAAAGTCTTTTGTGATATCCTGTTTGTACGACTTATTAATAACAAATTGGAGTTCCGTAAAAATGACCAGTACAACGATGAATGAACAGCATAAAAAGCCGATGATCAATATCATCAGGGTAAGAGAAAGAATAAGACAATTGTCCTCAACCATCAGTGAGCAAGACGCTGAAGCGTTTGCCATTGTCTTAGATGAGAGCCTACAAGAACAAGACACTACAGGCTTTGCTACTAAAGGTGATATACGAGAATTAGAATTAAAGATGTCAATCTTCCGTAAAGATATAATCTTGTGGCTTGGTGGTATTATGATTATAGGGTTCGGAAGTGTAGTAGGCATGTTAGTAAAATATCTTCCTGTTGTAGCTAAGCTCGTCGATGCAGTAGGTAAGTAATGGAGAACTACTTACAAAAGTTCGAGAAGCAAAGATTGAAGTTGATCTCTGCGGGGTTTACACCTGAACAAGCTTTAGCGATAATTGAGCAAATAGCTGAATGCCTAAATAATCAAAGGCTAGACAAGGAAAGTAAGTAATGTTTGAAATACCTATATGGCATAACCTTATATTTGTTTCTTGTGTATTTGCTGCAACTTGGTTTTTACTCTTGCGTCCTATACTTATGGAAGCTGACGTAATGGACTGGAAGTTTACCTTAGTCTTTTTTGGGGTCTTCGGATTCTCCATTATAGGCTTTGTGGTATTTGTCATATACTTATGTAAGGGGTTGAACTTCTTAATTAACTTTCTAGGAGGAATCGCCTAATGCATTCATCACGTGGGGATTATAATGCTAGTCGTGAACATTTGTTACAATGTGTGGAGAGAATGAGGATCGATCTTGATATACCTGATGAGGAATTCTTTAAAGCTATTGGAATACCAGAAGATCATTACAGGGTTTTGACTACCTATAGGGGTAAAGGCTTTAAGCTAGAAAATCTCCATGAGATGCTTAACGGACTTGAGCGTTTTAGTATGAACGATGATCGTAAGTTAACGGTGGAGACATTCAAGCTGAAGTATGGGTTTGATCCTATATTACTTAATAGGGTAGGTTTTATGGAGTTATCTATAAGATGTCAGAATGCTTTGGCTCATAGGGTTCAGTGTAAATACGTTACAGAGCCTGTAATTTATCTTGGTCAATTAATTTCATATAGTGCTGGTGAGTTATTAAGGTTACCTAACTTTGGGCCGAAAAGTTTAAGAGAGACAGAAGCACAATTAAAACGTTTCGGGTTATCTCTTGATACCGATCCTTTGAATGTCGGTGTGTACGATCGTCAAACCCAAATGTATGTTAAGCCACCTAGTATTTTCCCTTTGGATGCTAACGAGATTGAAAGACTACTTAAAGTAATCCCTAACGATTTGTACGACCTTAACGAGAGGCTAATCAATGAGAAACTATAAGAACGAAATAGCTAAGATGCTGCCTGGAGATTCAGACTTTGATAAACTCCTGCGCAAAGAAGCCTTAAGCTTTGTTGATTTATTCAATGAGGCTATCCCTATGGTAGTGGACTACGACCGAGATGTTCCTAATTGGTACAATGAGCGCATTGCTATCTTAAACCAATATAAGCATCTACAAAATGATTACTTGCTGACGCAACAAAAGATTACGATTTTTAAACATCAACTCGCACAGCTAAAAGACAAAATACAGAAAATTGAACACGAACCACCATTATGGGATTCGTTTAACCTTACAGGTAAGAAAAATGACCAAACTAAAGAAACGTAATGACTATGCAATGTTGAGTGTTCCTAAAAGAACTAAGGAACTACTTAATGTACTCCGAAAAGACACGCTAAGCTATGCGAAGGTAATTGACTATTTATTAATCAAGTCAGGGCATATGGCTCCTGAATATTGTAGCATTAACTATGCGATGATTGATGACTTCGTTAATGGCGTTGCCGAAGATTAAACACAATTAAGGTAACTAAATGACTTATCCATTGGCAGAGTATATGGGTTCACTGAACGATATAATAAATGAATTGAAGCGTATAAAACGTAATCACGTAGAGCTTTCAAAGGAGGAAATACTCTTCCTTCAGCATTTAAGCGATCTGTTCGACAGTGTAGCCGATGAAATAAGATTTGTAATAAGAAATAACACAAGGCATTAGATGGATTATTTATGTAAATTTTATTGGTACTATATTTGCGCAGCTGGAGCATTCTGCTTCGGCATCATGTGGTGGAAGAGTAGACCTACTAAAGAGGGCAAGTGTTTCATCAACCAAGATATTAGATGGTGTGAAGATGTACTGGGTATATCTGAACAATCTTTATACTGGATTGCTCGGATGAGCAGACCGCTCACCGAAGCAGAGATGGGTAGTATAGTTAAACTGGGTAATGAATATCGCAGAATGGCGATTGTTGCTAATCATGTAATCAAACAAAACAAGGAGCAGAATAATGGCAAAGACCAAGACACCGAGAGCTAAAGCTAAAGTTAACAATATCGGAGAGATCCCTTTAGAATCTATTGCGCCTAATACCGAGCAAGTAGCGTTAGAGAATCCTTTAACCGAGATGCAAGGCAAAGTAACTATGCTATGCCAGCAATATATGATCGCTGATCAATCTGATCTTATCACCTATGCACTTAACAGTAAATTCTACAAGTTCGAGGATATTAAGAACTACGGCGTTAAGTTAAAGGCTAAGGCTAATAAGTTCTTCCTAATCTACAACAACCTAGCTGAACATCTACTTGATCAAAAGGAAATGGTTTTAATTAACAAAGATGGCACTTGGTGGTTTACGCAAGTAGATGAAAATACAAATGTTATAGATAACAAGGCATTACACCGTATTATTACTAAGTCCGAGCAAATGATTGCTGATGCAGTGAATGCTAAGCTTGCAGCAACTGAAGAGGTAACTAATGACTGAATATGAAAAAGTAATGATTGAACAGATGTATAGGCTGAATGCTCAATTAAATGAATTGATGGCAGATATTCGTATTTTAAGAATTGGAATGACTAAAGATAGATTTGATGAAGATTTTATTTACAAAGAGCAAGATAAAGCATCCTTCTTCTTGGAGCATAATTATTACAAAGAAGATTATTTAATAGACAAAGATAGTGGAAATTTTAACGAAGATGAATAAGGACGCTTGGGATTCAGAGGACGGGGCGACTGGTTGCGATATGGAAGCAGAGCTACGGGCTAGGGCAGAAGAGATTAAAGCTTGTAATAATAAATATATGATGGTGCATAGTTGTATCAAACATATAGAAAGGATTCTTGATATTAAGATTAGATATCGCACAGGGTTGAAACAAGAAAACATTTTGACAGATGTAAGCAAGTGGTCTGATGAAGACCTTGAGTATGAAATATGCTCTTTACTAGCGGATTACTGGGAGTGGATGCCTAAAGGCCTCACTCCTAAACTTACGCCATTTGTTCTTGAGTGGAAGCTTAGACATCCTGAACCTGAACAATATGACGAGAACGGAAACTATAAGGGTAACTGATGAGTAAGAAAAAAAAGAAAGAGACGACTATCTATCTGACAATCAAGGATGATGATTCGGATTGTATTTTATATGAAGAACAAACTTTCGGTCTAGTTGACATGATGAGTTTGGTTTTTGCTAAAGCATTAGAGACAATGATTGAAGATAAAACCCTGTATGATGTGATAGAAAAAGGTGCAGAAAACGCAGTTATAAGGCTTTATAACAATAATCCTATATGTTTAGAAGAGTTGATGGAGTCCGCATTATATGAAGCCATGTTAAGTAAGAAGTTGGCATGGGTTAATAATGATTCGTATGGATTAAAGAAATCTAAAAAGGCAAACAAGTAAATGGGAAAAGATTATTGATGAAGGTTAAAATAAACGGTCGGATACTTGGAACAGTTCAAACCGAGTACTACATGTTGGTTAAAGACGGATTACCGAATAAGAAACCAATGACCGCTTATAATATGGGTAAAGCGCTAGGGCGTACCAGTGCAGTTTCGTATGAAATGCTTGAGCAGTTATATGATAAGGGCTTGATTAAGAAAAAACCTAATACGTATGAATTTATAATTAATGAGGATAAGAAGTGAGTAATTTTATTAAAGTACAAAATAGGTTGGTCAATCTAGATTTAGTGCATGACATTTTTTATAAAGAAGTTGCCGCTAATAGCGGGAACAAAGCTTATCATAGAATCGTTTTTTGTTTTGGTGCTGATGAAGATTTGGAATTCCACCTCCCTTTAGAAAATATAAATGAATTACAAGATTTATTGGAAGCTATAATGCGTCAAAATAATAGAAGATAAAGGAATGTTAACACAGGGTGTGACTCCGCCTGTGGAACATCATAGTAGTGTAATCCTGATTAGTACCCTCGTTACACTACTATGCAAACAAAAACAAATAATTAACTAATAATTAACTAAAGGACTTTATAAATGTATAAGACAACAGATGATAAAGAGCAAGAAATTGATATGAAACTACAACATTTTATCGGGCAGTATATGAACATACCGCAATTAGATCAAAGTGCGGAAGTTATATATAGTGTAACAATGCACGCTATTGGTAGATTTATAGATGATTTATGTACTCATGGTTATCATGATAAAATTAAGCCTGAAGATATGAGCAATGTCTTTCAACACTTAACAAGTTTTAAGATTACTTATGAAAGAATGATGGAAACTACACTTAAGTTAGCTAAAACTGTTCAAGAGAATATTAAGGAATAGTTAGTGACTGGATATAAGAACGAGATACTAGCGGAAGCGGATAGAATAATTAACGGTGAGCGTAACGAGCAATATGGTAAGGCGGAAGATGCCTTTGAATCGATTTCTAGTTATTGGAATATTTTACTCAATGCTAAAATGCAGAAAATCTTTGATGGATATGATGTAGAAAAATACGAGGGGATGAAATGGTCTTGGGAAGAGATTGTTGAGGCTCATGATGTAGCTATGATGATGATTCTTCTTAAGGTTGCTCGTACTAAAGGTAAAAAAAAACGTGATAACTACGTAGATATAGCAGGTTATGCGGCCTTAGCCGCTAAATTATAACAATAGGAGGTACTATGCCAATAACTACAGCAAGAAGTTCATGGGATGATATTATAAATAACAATCCTAAAGTTGTTCGCTTAAGAGCGACTAATCCATCTCGTGATACTTATACTCTGCAAACTCTAGTCAGTAGCCCAGTATCGATATACTGTATTGTTTGGACAATTAAAAACCTCATGATGCATCTATCCGCTCACGCAATGAGCGGGGATAATGTAAATGATGACTTGAAGAAGTACTATTTCGCTAAGCATTCTGATAAAGAGCAGATAGATTATGATTTAGTTCACTTAGTACATGAACTCATGAAGAATTCACTGGAAGAAATGCAATCATACGCTGACGTTTCCTTAGATGCTTTGGTCAATGATACGCAGGAAAGATATAACGGAAGTTACTAGATGAAAAAAAAAGGTTGGGATGAATCAATCAAAGACGGTTTAAAGGCGACACAATTTCAAGGCCAAGACCATTACACTATAATGTTAAAGACCCTACAGGATATGCGAAGCAGATATCCGATCTTCCGAATCGATAAGGAAGTTTACGAAGCTATGTATCCTTTTGGTGAGGACATGGCAAAGAAAGAAGCCACAGAAGAAAACCTCAAGCTATTACGTGCGCCATACCCCGCTCAAATCATTGAGATGTCTAACGAATCTCATTCTATGAATCTTGTGATAGTCGACACGATGGCTGATCCTCATGATACTGGAACACAGTTACAGATTTTCGGTTTTACATTAAAAGATAACCAAGTGATAGTTCCAGGGTTGAATGTTTTTGTAGATACCGCAAGAAGAGGAAAATCTATTATAGAGTCTTGCGTTGGTTTTGCTACCGCTAAATCTAATCCACAGTTCGGTAATACAGAAGAAGAAAGGCAAAAGGCCGCTGCTAAGTTCTTTGCTGAATCTGCTGGATTCATCAATCATTCTGTTTGCGCAATGATGGGTTTCTGCTTATCGATTGCCGCCAAGGGAATGTTAGAGAAGAAAACTTATCAAGCGACAAAGCTCGCAGTAAAAAATAAATTAGGACGTAAAACTAACATACAAGTTAACGGCTATACAAAGGTTACTTTATCTCTCAAAGGAAAAGAGCATCTAGAATATATCAGAGAAAGAAATAATGGGGGAGAGCGTCACGCCTCCCGTATGCACTTTAGACGTGGTCATTTCAAACAACGTGCTACTGGCGTATTCTGGTGGAATGCACATCTGCTTTACAAAGACACAGAACATTATGTTACCCACGATTATGAGGTGAAAAAGTGAGTTATCCACATGTTACACACAAAAGTAAGTTCATTATAATATCAAACTAAGGTGAGAATGATATGAGAGAAAGAAATACAGTGAGTTTTGCCTTAACTGGCATCGATATGAATAGTGTAGCGGAGTCTCCCGTTAAGGTCGCTCCTAAGCCAGATGTTAAACTGAAGTATGAATTTACCGAGCGTGGACTAATTGAACACATAATGAAAAGAAGCCTATACGCAATCTTCCAACGTATGTCAACGATGGCTAATCGTAATCCTGATGGATTAATTGAAGACCTCAAGACTTTGCGCAAGGACGGAACTAACAAAGCATTGGTCGATTATTGCAGTATGTGGACTAATCATTTATGTGTTGAGATGGATACAGAAGGGTTGTTTGAGCAAGACGCTAAAGTAATGCGTGCAATTTGTCAGGAGAAGTGAGTGATGATGTACAGATCGAGTTCAGTTTTAAGCGATCACAGATATTTGTTTACCCGTACTGGAAGGCGACAAATGAAGATAAGGATGATGTTAAAAAAGTTAACGATCATATCCGCTCTGTCCCTTATTCTCCTGATTATCGGGTATATCATGAATACCCAGATATAATGTTCATAATAAATTACATGCTTTATAACCAAAAGGAATAACTAATGTTAAGAGAAATAATTGAGAATCCAAAATATAAAAAAGAGTGCGATATCATTTATGATAAGTTCGCCGCTGCTTACGGCGAGAAGATGTTAAAGAGAGAACACTTTAACGATATTTGTTCTAACATGGTACGCATATCGCTTCTATATGTTAAGACAGCTCTTCCGCTAGAGCTATTGCAATTTCTTGAATTAAATTTGTTCGGGAGCAAGAATGACTGAATTAAAAAATAATGTAATACCGTTTATCTCGCTAGAGGAACGCAAAGCCAGAATCAATAACGCTTTCATGAACATGCCAGAAGAAATGCAGGTGCAGTTACTGCAAAAAATGTTTCCTGACCATGATGTTATTACTACAGAGGACGGCCATATCGCAATCAGTGAAGAGCCTAAAGTGGCTTACGTGGAATATACGCCAGAACAATTAGACTTTGTTAGTGTCGGTATAGTATTTGCTATGGATTATTTTGCTGCTGAACGAGAAGATGGTTTAGACTTGAATGCGTTCTTTGATAAATTAGAAGATGGTGATTATGCCATGGTAGTAGAGGAAACAATTGAAATGCATAAAAGGGAAGAATAGTGCAGTTACGTTCGTACCAACAAGAAGCCGTTGAGAAGACCCTTGAATTTCTAAAGAGTAACCAAGGTAATCCGTTAATTGTCGCTCCGACAGGAAGCGGAAAATCATTAATAATAGCTTCTCTTTGTTCCTCTATAAGAAAGGACAAATCAAAAAGAGTTATAGTACTTGCACATAGAAAAGAGTTATTAACTCAAAATGCAGTTGCTATAAAACTGATGAATAAAGGCGCTATTGTAGATTTTTATTCAAGTGCTTTAAGAACAAAATCACTGAGAGCAGACATTATAGTTGCTGGAATAGCGTCGATTAATAGAGTCTCTAAAGATAAACTACCTGAGATAGATTATATCATTATAGATGAAGCTCACCTAGTGAATAATGAAAACCAGGGGATATATAGGGAATTTATTGCTAATTATCCAGATGCTAGAGTAATAGGATTGAGTGCTACACCGTTTCGCCTAAATGGTGGTTTATCACATAGACATAAGAATAGTATCTTCACGGACATTGCAGTAGAAATATCACTTTTGTATTTAATGGAGAAAGGATATCTGTCTCTTTTGACCAGTAAAAGTTCAGCTGTCGAAGTCGATATTAGTGATGTTCATATTAGGGGCGGTGAATTTGTACAAGAAGAGTATGAGCCTAAGTTTAATAATAAGTCAATCATTTCACGGGCTGTGGATGATATTTTGCTTCATGCTAAAGATAGAAAAAGCTGGTTAATATTTTGCTCTAGTGTTTCTCATGCCAAAAAAGTAAATCAGGAAATTGTGAATAGAGGTATAACTTCTGAAGTGATTACAGGCAATACACCTGTAAAGGATAGAGATTTAATAATTCATAAATTTAAAGAGCGTAAAATCAATGCTATAACTAATTGTGATGTATTAACTGTAGGATTTGATGCGCCTAATGTAGATGTGATTATTATTTTACGCCCTACTAAAAGCTGTGGATTATTTATGCAGATTTGTGGAAGAGGGACAAGAACTTTTCCCGAAAAAAGAAATTGCATGATCTTAGATTATGGCGGCAATCTAAAGCGTTTTGGACCAATTGATCACATTACTTTTGAAGAGAATAAATTTGGGAAAGTAGAAGTGGAGAAGAAACATTATAAAATATGTCCTGATTGTAGAGAGTGTATTCCGCTAGAAGTATCTATGTGTTTTGCCTGTGGGCATAAATATGAAGTAAGAGGAATAGAAAGAAATGTTAAACATGACACTCAAGCTTCTGATTTGGATGTAATAAGCACAAAATTTTTAAGAGACCAATTCGATGGAAAACAAGAATTACAGGTTTACGATTATAAGTTTATAATATTTAAAAAGGGTGATAACCCGCCTTGCGTTAAGGTCGATTATTATTTGAGTGAGCAAGATGTAGTGTCAGAATATGTGTGTATCGAACATAGAGGAATTGCATACGAAAGGGCTCAAGAGTGGTGGAAGAAGCATACTAAGAAACTAACGTTCCCTGCAAATTGTAATGAATTTCTTAACTTTAAGGATAAATTTATTTTACCTAAGAAGGTTGTAGTAGAAACCCTAGGACAATATTTCGTTATCAAAAAAAAGATAAATTGAGTATATGATATGGATTACAGAGCTTTTTACAAGGAATGTCATTATTGCCATAAAATATTTATCAATACTGAAAAGTCAACATTCTATTGTTCTATAGAATGTGCATTTCACAATAAATGTAAAACTAATAGTCAGAATGATTGTTGGGAATATAAAATCTCGGGAAAAGCTAAGTATGTTCAATTAGTCTTTTCATATCAAAATAAACAATATATGGGAATGAGGTTTTCTTATACTCATTATAAAAAATCGATACCCAATGATTGGATGATTTTTCAAACTTGCAAGAATAGAATTTGCGTTAACCCTAATCATTTAGAAGCAGGTACTAGAGCAACAGCTATGGCATTTTATACTAGAACTGGAGTAATGAAATGTACTAAATTAAATTATGAAATAGTAGAGAAGATCAGAAATGATCAAAGAATTAATAATGACGAAATAGCTAAGGATTATGGAATTGTCCGCAATACGGTATCAAGGATAAGAAATGGTTTATTGTGGGGAAAACAAGAAAAAGAAAAAGTTTGTCCGACTTGTCGCACAATATTCAAACCTAAAAAACACAACGAGTCCTGTTGTAGCATTATATGTTGTTTTCATAGTAATTACAAAGTTCGAGAAAAAGATAAATGTTGGATTTGGCATGGTACAATGAAAGCAGATAAAGATGCTGTGACTGAAAGAGTAAAAGCCCAAGGATTAAAGGTATTTCAATACGATCGTATTACATATCGTGCAAGAAGTTTTATTTATAAACATCATAATAAAACAAAACTTGATCGTGCATTATTAGAAGCTAAATGTGGCGAAACTATGTGTGTGAATCCTGAACATTTAAGATTGCGAGGGAAGCCAAAGCAAAGGAAATTAAATGATGCGCAGATTATTGCCATTCGTCTAGACCCAAGATCACGTACAGCAATATCGAAAGATTATAATGTTTCTAGACAATTAATTGATGATGTAAAAAACCTAGTTGGAACTTATGCTAAAATATAACAAAAAATGTTTATATTGCATAAATGTTTTTGCTTCCAAAGCTTCTACTACAAATTATTGTAGTACAGATTGTAGTTTTTTCCACCGTATCCGCGAATATAATTCATGCTGGAATTGGTTAGGAAATATAGCACAGTCTGGCACAATTAATTTCAAAGTAGAAGGAAGAAGTACAACTGCACCAAGGTATGCATATGAAAAATACAAAGGAATATTACCAAAAGGAGGCTATGTAGTTAGGACTTGTGGCAATGACATATGTGTAAACCCAGAGCACTTATTACATACTTATAATAGTACTGAAGGCACTAAAATACAGAATGAGAAGGCCAGAGACGCATTATATAAAGAGATCAAGGCCGATCTACGACCAAATAAGATTTTATCGAAAGTGCACAAGTTACCGCTGCATATGATCAGAGATATTAAGTACGGGAGATTATGATTGGAAAAACAAAATGACAGCACGTCAATCTAATTACGGAATGAAATGTAAATATTGTTATCGTGTGCTGGAACTTGACACACCTGCGAAGCAATATTACTGTTCTCTTGAATGTTCATTTATGGGAAGAGTTTCAATAGACATATCTTCTGGTTGTTGGAACTGGCGTGGAAAAATTGATCAAAATAATAGTTTATATTTTGTAAAAGATGGTAAGGCTTGTTCTGCACCAAGATATGCATATGAATTTTACAAAAAGATATCAGCTGGCGAAAAGACGCATATCAAAAGAAATTGTAAGAATGTTTATTGCGTGAATCCCGAACATTTATATGTAGCTGTGCCTAGAGTATATCAGCCGAGAAAACCCGCAAAACCAAGAGTGAGTCAAAAACCACTCTTAACACCTCAACAAGTCAGCGCTATAAGGCTCGATACTAGAACAATTGAGGAAATAGCTAAGGAATATAATAGACTGCCGGTAACTATCAGAAGGATAAAGAGGGGAGTGAATTTCAATGATGGACAATATGTTCCTAAGCAAAAACCCAAAATGAATTTAGAACTTGCTAAAAAAGTAAGATTAGATAATAGAAAAACTAAAATTATAGCTGAGGAATATAAAGTAAGTACTGCTTTAATTAATATGATAAAACGTAATGCAGTATGGAAAGAGATAGACTAAAAAGTCACACTAAGAATGTGGATAACTTGCCTCATTTTCCATAATAATCATTATCAGACAGATTTTAAGGGTGAGATTCCACTAACATATTAACTAAATATTTGGCTATTGTCAATAAAAATGATATTGTGAATAGACAAAATAACAACTGAAATTTTGTAAGAGTTATGATATAGTACTTGTTACTACCCGTATCTTTAACAAATTTCAGGAGAATTAAATTATGACAATGTTTGTAACCGCTGATTCCGTACAAAATGGTGATTTGCCACCTACAGATGTAACTTATTTTAACCCTAGTCAAGTTTCATTTATTCTATGCGAAGGTGTGAATTTGATTTTCGTAACTGAAGCAGGTTTTAATCTGTATGCTACGTATGCTGATGCACCTACATGTCAATCTGCTGCTGCGGCTCTCGTTGCATCTATAGGTTAATAATGAAAGACTTTGAACATATCTTATTGGATAGACTTGATACCCTCAATCAAATTATGTTCAGTATTGGTGCAGAGCTTCGCGCTCTGCGCCAGACTTACGTCGAGCAAAAGAACTTCGATGATACTGTCGATGATGATTCAACTATCTACAGCGAAGCACGTGATCAACTAGCAAATATAATCGCCAAAAGAAAATAATTGTTGTCCTTATATTAATATAAAGTTATATATATTACAAATAATGTTTACCCGTAACTTGTACTATAATGATAACTTATTGATATGTGGACTAAATTGAAAAACCTGCTTCCTAAAGCAATAAAATTCTCCCCTAAACTCATACTTTGGCTTGTTTCGTTGTATGTAATTTTTCTCTTATGTATTTGGGGTAAATATATTCTACACATGATATGGTGCTTGATTACTGGTGAACCTTTACAACTCTAATTGAAAGGAAAGCTGATGCCAGCAACAATTGAATTACGCACTAGAGATATAAAGAATGCGCCCTATGTCCCATTTCTCGGGACTCCTCAACATGGTTATTTTATTCACACAATGGAAAATGGTCAGACTGTACATATAGTACGGGCAGGCCCGACTAATGATGATATGTTACGTGGCGATTTACATGTAGACTATGTTCAATATTATCCTGGAATGCAGGGCGTAGCTCGGAATGATTGGGTTACCGATCCTACTCAATATCGTACTACTATACTCTACAAAGGTGATGATGTAACGGCTCGTGACTATATGAATAAGATATGGGAAGTTGGTCTCAAAATTAACCAACATTCTCCTGATTATAAATTACCTGTCTGCGATATTGTTAACTTCGGTATGTACAATAAATGCTCGCAAGGTAACAGTAACACGTTCATTCAAAAAGCATTAGAACACGCTAAACTCCCAATGAAGATGCCTCAATATCCTGATGGTACTGTCGTATGGATGCCTGGTTTAAAATCTGAAATCAGAGACACACTCGTAGATCATATGGCTGAATATGGCGGCAAATATGCTGATCTTACGCTGGCGCAAGCCCAAGCGTTATATGCTAAATATGTAGAGGCAAGAACTGGGGTTCAAGCTAAATTCATGGGAGCTTATAAAGCAGCCGAGACGATGTATTTATTCACTAAGAAGAGTGATGAGCTATTAAAGATTTATGCAGATTTTGCTAAATGGCAGAAAGACAAACTGGAAGCAATAGATAAAGGCAGCGAAGATCAAAGGCAAGTCCTTGAAAATCAAGCGAATGCCGAGTGTAGAGCTAAAGGTGTGGCTGTAGAAAAAGATCCTAGTGCGTGTGGGCCTGGCACTCCTGGTGCTGTTGAAACTCATGTTGACGTTGTAACTCATTATACGCCTAAGTTCTGTGGCATTAGTGCGATACGTTGTGAGCCTAATTCTCATACAATTCGTACTCATCATTGGCATTGTACCATTAATGTACCATGCGATGATATTAGAGCAAAATATCAAGCAATGTTAGATGCTTCTAAAAATGAAAAAGAGCAAGGATATCAAGCTGAAAAAGCCGAGAAAGAAAAGGAAATCAACAAGATGGTTGAAGCGATAATGGGTACTATCGACAAAACTCAAGCGAGTAACGACATGTACGACACATATAATGATCTTAGAACTGAAATGTTGGGGGAATTGAATGTTATTAAAGTCAGTCTTTGCGATGACTATGGCATAAGTCACGAGTCGTTTGTTTGAAAATTAACTCTTTTTAATATCATACAAAATGTGCTATCATTGTAATTGCCAGCAATAACCCTTAAATTGCAAAGGTAGCACAAATGAAAATAGAATTTAAGATTGAAGACGAACAACCTGTCATCGAAGATATCATTAAGCTTGTCCTTGTCGATGATTTTGTAGAACCCACTTATCATA
>Ga0187859_10000461_pt1 | contig 27262 bp, 21 predicted proteins | sample June2016WEW_10_1_2_FD_133019 | JGI IMG/M metagenome (GOLD analysis project Ga0187859, IMG submission 133019) | Peatland microbial communities from SPRUCE experiment site at the Marcell Experimental Forest, Minnesota, USA - June2016WEW_10_10 | ecosystem: Environmental > Terrestrial > Soil >...
CCAGCCCATCAGCAGGGCGCGCTTTCCAGTGTCAGAGGCGCGCAGTTCCCCGCAGGTATTTGTGCGGCGAAGGTCGCCTAAAAAATCGAGCTGTACTGTCTCCATGAGTTATTTTATCCGTTGCAGCAGTTGTTCGCGGGCGATGGTCTGCTGTTCGCCAGACTGCATATTTTTCAAAGTATATTGACCCGCTTTCATTTCGTTATCGCCCACGATTAAGGCGAATTGCGCGCCCAGCTTGTTGGCCAGCTCGAGCGAGCGTTTCAGCTTGGCATCCAGGCCCAGTTCCACCGAACAGCCCGCGGTTCGCAGCTCGCGCGCCAAGCCGGCCGAATGCCGCTCGGCCAGCGCACCGATCGGGGCAATGTACAGATCGAGCTTCGATTGATAAGCATCCGGATGTTCCTGTTCGGCGCTCATCACCAGGCGGTCCTCACCGATCGAGAATCCGATACCGGGCGCCGGAACTCGCGAGCCCAGCGCTTCGGCCAGGCCATCGTAGCGGCCTCCTCCCAGCACGGAATTCTGCGCTCCCAACGCCCCGTGCACGATCTCGAACGTGGTGCGCATGTAATAGTCCAGGCCACGCACCATGCGAGGTTTCACTTCGTAGACGATGCCGCGATCGTCCAGATGTGTCCGCACCGCGTTGAAGTGGGCTTGGCAGGCTTCGCACAGATGATCCTGAATGGATGGCAGCGCGTCAATGATCGGCTGGTCCTCCGGAACCTTGCAATCCAGCACCCGCAGCGGATTCGTGTCGGCACGGCGCTGGCAATCCCCACATAATCTTGGCGCAACGTCGCGGAGTTTTTGCTTCAGCAGCTCGACATATTGCGGGCGGCAGTTCGCGTCACCCACCGAGTTCAGATAAAGCTGGAATCCGGTGAGCTCCACGCGCCGCAACAGCTCCACTACCATCTCGATCACTTCCGCATCAACAGCAGGTGACTCGGAGCCGATGGCCTCCGCGCCGATCTGATAAAACTGCCGGTAACGCCCCTTCTGCGGGCGCTCGCGCCGGAACATGGGGCCGATATAGTAGAGCTTCTGCAGTCCTGGAATCTGGTCCAGCCGGTGCTCAATGTAAGCGCGCATCACGGACGCGGTGGCTTCCGGGCGCAGCGTGAGCGAGCTGCCGTCGCGGTCCTCGAAAGTGTACATCTCCTTGCTGACGATGTCGGTCTCTTCGCCCACACCGCGCGCGAACAGCGCTGTTTCCTCCAGAATCGGGGTGCGAATCTCCTGATAGTTGTAGGTACGGAAAAGCTCGCGCGCGATGGCTTCCACCTGGTTCCACGCGGTGCTGGAAGGGGGAAGGATATCGCGCATGCCCTTGACTGCTTTGATCATGGGAGAAAATACCCGGAGCGGGTACGTACTCAAAGGCTAACACAGTGGGCTATTTCATCCGAAGCCGCATTCCAGTAATCGGAGGTGGCACTAGATCATGGACACTGAACTGAAGCAAGCTCTCGATGACATGGAAGCGAGACTCGCCGAACGCATTCGCCAAGTGGGAAGACGTATCTCTCCAGAAACTCGTTTGTAGATAGTTCAGTTCAGGGCGTTTTCCCTAAATTGGATCCGGTGTGGAAACCAGCGTGAAGCTTGCACGCAAAGTCGTGGCCGCCGGACGAAGCCCGGTGGCCGGCCGGGAGACCACTTTTCGACATTCGCAGCTGCGGACCTGCAGCCGAGAACGCACCGAGTTTGTCGAACGTGTTAAGCGATCTCAGTGGTGTGACGGGATGTGCATCTTGTGAGCGATTGTGGCGGAGCGGGAAGACGCCAGTTGTAGCCCCGCGCGCCAGACTCCCGACAGATTCGGCTTTTCGTCCTGGGAAATCGCGGAGAACTGGCAGAGGAAGAAAACGGCAAGTGCGATGGTTGGGTCGCCACCGTGACGAACCGGCCCACGGGCGCGCTAAACTTGGTTTTCGCTCCCGAGATGTCCGATAAGACACGCATTGCCGTTTTGTTGACCCTGATGTGGATTTTTGTCGCCCTGTCAATTTCCACAATGCTGCCGTTTTCCGCCTCGAAAACAAATGATCTAGGTTATTACTCCTTGTGCTCGTTCGCGCCCTGGAGTTCGCTCGCGCTTCTGTTTGTCGCAGGGGTGCTTTGGGCCATCCGCAAGTACCTGTTGACGCGCATCCAGTAGCGGGTCTTCTGTGGTCTCATAAATATATGCGGCAGCTCCTACTCTGTCTTGCCCTCGTGGCTCCGCTCTCCGCAGCCACGCCCTTTCAAGCTTCGTTCGAAAGCGCCAACAACGGGTTCACCGTCCTGCACGGCACCGCCGTTCCGGATGCTTCGGTGACCTACCAGAATCACAAATCCATGCGCCTGGAACCCGGCACGGCCCTGGATGCCAGCGTTCGATCGTCCCCCATCGCGCTGACAATCGGCAAGCGCTACGAACTGTCTGGTTGGGTTCGAACCGACAAGCTCGCCGTGCGCGATGTGGATCGTTCACCCATCGCCATCGGCGCCGCGCTCACCATGGCAAGCATGCCCTTCGACGTGCATTCGGAATCCGTCGGCGGCACTCGCGACTGGACGCGTGTCCATCTGCGATTCACAGCCACCAGCGCGTCAGACAGCATCCTGCTCACCGCCGGCAAAGGCGGAGCCTTCGATGGGAAAGCTTGGTTCGCCGGAGTCAGCATCGACGAAGTTTCATCGAAAGACGATTGGCCGTCGCGCGCCGCAGTGACGACATTTGGCCCGGCCTATCGCTATCCAACCGGTGGCTGGGTTTATCTTCACATCGAAGGCCAGCCTTACGAACGCGGCTACCAGCACGGTCATTTGATGGCCAAAGAGATTGTGCAATATCTGGAGCGCTGCGCCGCGGAGCTGGATTCTAAAGGTAACAAGGAAAGCTGGAATCTGGCGCGAACCACCGCGAACGCGCTCTTCATGCGCGGATTCGATCAGGAAATTCTGGCGGAAATGAAAGGCATCGCCGAAGGCGCGTCCGACGCCGGAGCCAAATGGGAGAACCGCCGCATCGACCTGATCGACATGGTTGTGGCCAACACCACGGTCGAGCTCGGTGAACTGGCCGGTGCATTGCCGGTTACGCCCACGGGCCTCGAAGGACTCCATCTGGAATCGCCGGTCTACTTCGACCGCAAGCGCGATGTTTCCATCGTGGAGCGCTGCAGCGCTTTCGCCGCCAATGGCAAAGCCACGCGCGACGGCCGGATGATCATAGGACACATCACCATGTGGCCGCTCACGCTGGCCGAACAGACCAACGTTATGCTGGATATCCAACCAACATCAGGTCACCGTCTGTTGATGCAGAGCTATCCCGGCGGTATCGAAAGCGGAACGGATTGGTATCAGAACGATGCCGGCATGGTGCTGACCGAGACCACCATTCGCCAAAGCCCCTTCAACATTGAAGGAACTCCGGTAGCCTATCGCGCGCGCAAAGCCATCCAATATGGCGACAGCGTCGAAAAAGTCGTCGAGTATCTGAGCACCAAAAATAACGGCCTCTATACAAACGAGTGGCTGATCGGCGACGCGAAAAACAACGAGATCGCGATGTTCGAATTAGGCACGTACAAAACCAGGCTCTATCGCAGCACCAAGAATGATTGGTTTGGTGGAACCGAGGGTTTTTATTGGGGCGACAACAACACCAAGGATCTTGGCGTTCGCCTGGAATACCAGCCCGATCCCAAGGGCGAGCCCGTGCATGTTCCGTACGTGCCCGGCCCGCGCGATCTGAAGTGGGAGGAGCTGTATCGCGAATACAGCGGCAAAATCGACGATCAATTCGCGTTCCTCGCGTTTCGCACTCCGCCGCTGGTAACGGCCAGCTCCATGGATGCCAAGGTAACCACCGCCGACATGGCATCGCACATGATGGTGTGGGCCGTTTTCGGAAAACCCAATCAGCGCGAGTGGGTGCCTTCCAGTTGGTCCAAAGAGCAGTATCCGAAAAACGACGGGATTTACTCTTCCGGTTACCGTTTGATCTCAGCTCAGCCGTCCGAATCGCTGAAGACAGCCATCGTAGAGAACGAACTGGCCCGAACCTCTTCGAAGTCCGAAACAGACAAGCCGGAAAAGAAAACGCCGCAATATAAAGAGCGCTTGTGGAATGGCTGGATGCTGCCTGCGTCTGAAGCCGACGATTGGTTCACCGCCGGTTCCGCTGCTTACTATCGCGATCTTCAGTCAGATGACCTGGCGAAAGCGCTAGCCGCGCATTGGGCCGCTTATCGATCGGCCAGCATCGGGGAGCCGAACGCGATGAACAAATTCGCCGCCGAAACCCATCGGGGGGCGCTGCTGCTGGATCAGATGCGGCGCGAGCTGGGCGACGATCGTTTCTTCAAATTGATGGCCGATTTCTTCGCGTCCCACACCACCCAGACGGTCACTGGACAATCGTTCCTGGATGCCGTCGGCGTCAAAGTGGAACTGCAGCAAGATGCCGGCGGCGTGGTTTATCTGGCCTCCGATATCGGCCGGCGCCTCGGCACCGCGCTCATCGTGTATGGAACCGTGACGGACGCCGGAGCCAATCGCTACGCAGCCGAGCAGCTTCAGAAACACTATTTGGATTCGTTCGAAAGCGCTGTCCCGGTCCGGAAAGATTTTGAAGTTTCAGACGACGACTTGCGCAGTCACGACGTCATCTTCGTGGGACGCGCCGAGACCAACTCCGCGTTAGCGGCATGGAAAGCGAAGATTGGCCTGGAATCCGACGGCGGGCAGTTTCGCATCGCCGGCAAAGAGCACGCTTCGGAAACAGAAGCATTAGCTTTCGCAGCTACCAATCCTCTCGACCGCCATCACATGGTCCTGGTTCTAGCCGGCAACAACGCGCTCGAAACCGTCCACTTGGCCGGCAACTGGCTCAATCGCACAGAATACACCGTCTACGATTCCGGCAAGGAATCCAGCTCCGGCTTCAGGTAATGCCGTCCCCTCGCTCACGCGCGGGGCTACCAAGTAGCGACCGTGAATTGTAGCCCCGCGCGTTAGCAAGGGGACAACATGTTATACTCATCGAAGTTCTTTCACAATCTATCCGGCGAGGGATGCTCGGGAAGGCGGTGTAAATCCGCCACTGCCCCGCAACTGTAAGCGGCGCGAAGTTCGGCCGAGGCGATCACTGCGAAAGCGGGAAGATCGCTTCACCAAAGCCAGCCGCAAGTCAGGAGACCGGTTCCTCGCTCCGAATCCAACTCACGTTTTCGAGGGAGAAACGTACATGCGAACACTCATTCTTCTGATTCTGCCGCTCGCCGCTTGCGCGGGCGCAACCTCCAACATTCAGGGCACCATTCTCGATCCTTCCGCCTGGCCGGTAGAAGGCGCGCGCGTCACCTGCGGAAACCAGTCCGTCTACAGCAACGCGCAAGGCCGCTTCACACTCGCAGACTTAGACAAGTGCGATGTCAGCGTCGAGAAACCCGGCTTCAAGGCGCAAACCGCGCAGCTCATCGCGCAAACAGAAAGCAAAATCACACTCGTTGTAGCGGGCCCTGTAGAAACCGTAGTGGTCTCCGCCACGCGCACCGAAACCACGCCCGAACAAGCAGCCGTCGCGGCCAGCGTGATCACCGAGCAGCGCCTCGATCAGCTGGGCTATCCCATGCTCTCCGACGTGTTCCGCGACATTCCTGGCTTGCAGGTTTCTCAATATGGACCGCCCGGAGCGCTCGCGTCGCTTTACACGCGTGGTTCGGAGAGCACTGCAACGTTGGTCCTGGTGGATGGCGTGCCGCTCAATGACCCAGGCGGCGAGCTGCATCTGGAGCACCTCACTTCAGAGGGCATCGAGCGCGTCGAAGTGGTGCGCGGCCCGCAAAGCGCGCTGTTCGGAGCCGAGGCGGACGGGGGTGTAATCCAGATTTTCACCAAGCACGGAAACCCGGAGGATGATGTGCCGCACGGCTCCGTGTCCTATGAACGCGGCAGTTTCCAAACCGACCGTTGGATCGCCAATCTGACCGGCGGTTTCGACGGGCGCCTGGATTACGCACTGAGCGCTTCCGGATTTCACACCGTCGGAGAATTTCAAAATCAATACGACCGCGACAATACCGGCACGGCCAATATCGGCTACAAGCTCTCCAACTCCACCGAGCTCAGAGGCATCTTTCGCGTTTACGACGATCACGTTGGCGTTCCCGGCCAAGTGGCTTACGGAATCGACGATCCCATCCCCAGCGAAGAAACACGCAACCAAACGGTTTCGCTGCGTCTGGATGACAGCCGTGGCTCGAATTTCCGGCAACGCTTCACTTTCGGCTTCAACAAACTGCGGGACCGGTATAACGACGATGAGCCGTTCGGCGAGCAGCCGCTGGCGGCGTTGGTGCGCAACGTGGGTGGTCCCGTGCCGGAAGTATATTTCGTGACCCTGCTGAATCCGCTGATGCTGCCCACGCCCAGCCAGATTCCCGTTGGTCTTACTCTAGTAACCACCGACGCCTTCTTCGGCCCATCCGACTCGTTCAATCTCACCGAACGAAAAATCGCCGGCTATCAGGGAACGCTATCCTATCGCGGCGGTGCTCTCGTGTTCGGCTACGATTATCAAAACCAGAGCGGCTTTCTTTCCGGCACCAGCGCCTCGCGCAACAACAACGGATTCTTCGCGAACCTGCAGCAGAGCCTGGGCAAGCGAATTTATCTTAGCGGCGGCGCACGTGTGGAACACAGCAGTGCGTTCGGGACCATTGGCACGGGACGCGGCGGCGCAAGCTTTCTCGTCTTTCGCGAGCATGGCGCGCTGTCATCCCTGTTCTTTCGCTTGAGCGGAGGACGCGGCGTCACGGAACCGAGTTTGCTCGAAAACTACGTTCAGAACCCTTACTACTTCGGCAACCCCAACCTGCGTCCCGCCGTGACCAACAGTTCCGAAGCCGCGCTGGTGGCGGAATGGTTCGGGCGCCGCATTCGAACGGAGGTCTCAGGCTTCCGCAATTCGTTCCACGATCTGATCGCATTCGTCGTCGACACTTGGCAAAATGTGGAGGCAAGTTATGCGCACGGCGTTGAAACTTCCGTCCAGGCGCGCTTGCCGGCAAACATTCTCCTCACGGGCGCCTACATGTGGCTGGATACGCGCATTACCAGCTCGGCATCCCCCGAGTCTTCCACGACCGGTATCGGCGAAGAATTGGTGCACCGTCCCCGCAACTCCGGTTCGGTTTCCTTCGCTATGACGCCGCGCCGCTGGTCGTTCGTGATGGGCGGAAGATTCGTGGGCGAATTTCAGGATTCCGACTTCACGTTCGGCGTAACGCGCAACCCCGGCTATCAGTTCGTCTACGCTGCCGCCTCTTACAAAGCCACCAAACACGTCACCCCAGTGCTGCGTGTCGACAACCTGCTGAACCAGCGCTACGAAGAAGTGCTGGGCTATCAGGCCCTGTCGCGCAGCATCATAGGAGGCGTGCGCATAGGTTTTTAGCCGAGGAGATTTCGTTCAATCATGACATCTGGTGACGTTTCCACGGGCTATGATAGTTCCATGTCCTCCGCACCACAAGCTAAGGCTCCGTCGCCCGCCATCATTTTCGAGACTTTGAACGCTCATGTGCGCACTGCCGCGTTGCGCGGCGCCATCGAGTTGGATCTCTTCACCGCCATCGCGGAAGGCAACACCTCGGTGGAAGCCATTGCCCAGCGCATTCACGCTTCCCAAAAAGGCACACGTGTGCTGTGCGATTACCTTACCATCGACGGCCTGCTTACGAAACAAAATCACGTCTACGGCCTCACTCCCGAATCCGCCGCCTTCCTGAACCGGCATTCGCCCGCCTACATGGGTACCGTCGCCCGCTTCTTGGGCGTTCCACAATTGACGGAAAACTTCCACGACCTCGCGGCCGTGGTCCGCAAAGGCGGCACTCTGACTGAAGAGGGCACGCTCGAAGTCGAAAATCCGATCTGGGTGGAATTCGCCCACTCCATGGCTCCCATGATGCGCATGCCGGCATCGCTGATCGCAAAGATGGTGGCCGCCGAGATTCCCGGCGATTGCAAAGTTTTGGATATCGCCGCCGGGCACGGATTGTTCGGCATCGCCGTGGCGGCCGAGAATCCAAAAGCGCATATAGCAGCGCAGGACTGGGCCCCTGTATTGGCCGTGGCCGAGGAGAACGCGGAAAAAGCCGGCTTAGCCAGCCGCCATTCCAAGATTCCCGGCAGCGCCTTCGATGTCGATTTCGGAACTGGCTACAACGCCGCGCTGATCACCAACTTCCTGCACCATTTTGATATTCCAACCAACGAGACGCTGCTCCGAAAGGTGCACGCCGCCATGGCTCCGGGCGGGTTGGTGGTGACCTTCGAATTCATTCCGAACGAAGACCGCATTTCGCCTCCCATGGATGCCAGCTTCAGCATGATGATGCTGGGCAGCACGCCGCATGGCGACGCCTACACCTTCTCCGAATACGATCGCATGTTCCGCAACGCAGGCTTCGCGCGCAACGAAATGCGCGAGCTTGCTCCGACGCCTCAGCGCGTAATCGTATCCTACAAGTAGATTGATCAATAAGCTCGTTGTCGAAAACTTGAAGCACCGGCCGGTGCGGACCACGCTCAGCATCGTCGCCATCAGCATTCAGGTCACCATGGTGCTCACCCTCGTTGGCCTCAGCGCGGGAATGCTGGACGAGCAAGCCCGGCGCGCCCGCGGCATTGGCGCCGATATCATCATCCGCCCGCCCAGCAGTTCCCTGCTCAACTTCGGCCTCAACATGAACGCCGATGTGATTCCCAAGTTCATTAATCTCCAGCCGCATGTCGCCGCAGCCACAGGAGTTCTTGTTTACCCGACCGGCATGCTCAACTACATTACCGGCGTCGACCTTTCCGAGTTCAGCAAACTCAATGGAGGGTTCCGTTTTGTCCAGGGCGGTCCGTTTCAGGGCGCCGACGAAATGCTGGTGGATAGCTACTACGCCGACCAGCACAAATATCACCTCGGCGATGCCGTCACCGAGTTGAATCGTCCTTGGAGACTGACCGGCATCTACCAGCCCGGAATGTTGGCGCGCCAAGTAATCCCGCTCGCCACCTTGCAGGATCTGACCGGCAGCCGGGGCAAGGTTAGCGTCATCTACGTAAAGCTGGACGATCCGGATAAAACCGGCGAAATGATTACCAGTCTCGCGGAACGGCTTAAGGATTACAAGATCTTTTCCATGCAGGAGTATACCGATCTTTACTCCGTCAATAGTGTCCCCATGCTGAGGGAGTTCACTATTGTGGTCATCGCGCTTGGCGTGCTGGTTGGATTCCTCGTAGTGTTTCTCTCCATGTACACCGCGGTGCTGGAACGCACGCGCGAGATCGGCGTGCTGAAGGCGCTGGGCGCGTCTCCGGGATACATTCTGAACATTCTTCTGCGCGAGACCACGTTTTTGGCGGTTGCCGGATCGCTGCTTGGAATTTTACTCTCTTACGTTACGCGATTCACCATCAATGATGTCATCCACTCGTCGCTGATCCAGACCATCGTATACAAGTGGTGGCTGATCGCAGCCGCCATCGCAATAGTGGGTGCCATGCTCGGCGCCATCTACCCTGGTCTCAAGGCCGCTCGCCAGGATGCGATCGAAGCCTTAGCTTATGAGTGACGCCCTTGCGTATGAGTGACGCGCCTATCATCTCCATCCGCGATCTTCGCAAAACCTATCACGCCGGCGAAGTGGACGTGCACGCTCTGCGCGGCGTAGACCTGGATGTTGAGCGTGGCGAATTCGTATCCATCGTCGGACCATCGGGCTCCGGCAAATCCACTCTGTTCCACATCGTCGGTGGATTGACGCCGCCCACCGCCGGCAGCATCCAGCTGGACGGCCACGACCTGCTGGGTCTAACCGACGCCCAGCGCACTGAATTGCGCAAAACGACAGTTGGGTTCGTTTTCCAAAAATACAACCTGCTGCCCACTTTGACGGCTCGCGACAACATCGAGATCGCCCGGCATATCGCCCACAAAGACGGACCGCCGGATCCGAAATTCGCCGAGATCTTGAAGCTCCTGGGCCTCACCAGCCGCCTGGACCACAAGCCTCGCGCGCTTTCCGGCGGCGAGCAGCAGCGTGTAGCCATTGCGCGCGCCATTGTGAATCATCCGGCTATTTTGTTGGCGGATGAACCAACCGGCAATCTCGATACCGAGAACTCTACCGCCGTGCTGGAATTGCTGCGCGACCTGAATCAGCGGCTAGGTCAAACCATCCTGATGATCACGCACAATCCTGAAGCTGCGGCGTATGGGCACCGGACGGTCCGGATGCGCGACGGCCGCATCGAGTGAATGAAGAACTCAAAACCACCGGTCGTTCACGCTCGCGGCTCGGAAAGAACGCCGCATGTTTAGAGAGCGTTACCGAGCCGCGAGCGTAAGCGACCGGTGGTTTTGAGATTTTTGCCGGGGCTCTCCCGGAAGCGCCGGTCTGTTAGCATGGAAATTCCATGAGAGATGTCATAATCATCGGGTCCGGCTGCGCCGGGAACACGGCCGCGATTTATGCGGCGCGCGCCAATCTTAAGCCACTGGTGATCGCAGGCCATGAGCCGGGCGGACAGCTATCGCTCACCACGCTGGTCGAGAATTTCCCCGGTTTCCCGGAAGGCATCGACGGGCCGGCCCTGGTGGAGAACATCAAGAAACAGGCGGAGCATTTCGGCGCCGAATACTTGCATGGAACCGTAGTAGAAGCCGATTTGTCCGCGCGGCCGTTCCGTCTGAAAGTGGACGGCGAGTGGCTGGAAGCGCGAACGCTGATCATTGCCTCTGGCGCCTCGGCGCGCTGGCTGAATCTCCCGAACGAGCAGAAACTGATCGGCCATGGCGTCAGCTCCTGCGCCACCTGCGACGGATTCTTTTATCGCGGCAAGAAGATTATGGTGGTGGGTGGCGGCGATTCGGCGATGGAAGAGGCCAATTTCCTGACGCGATTCGGTGATGAAGTGGCGTTGGTACACCGGCGCGATGCGTTTCGTTGTTCCAAAATCATGCTGGAGCGCGCCCGAAAAAATCCCAAGATCCAATTCCTTACCGACACTGTGGTCGACGACATCTACGATGCCGGCCAACACACCGTGACATCCGTGAAGTTGCGCAATCTGAAGACGGATGAAACCTGGATGCGCGATGTGGACGGGTTCTTCGTCGCCATCGGCCACATCCCCAATACGAAACCCTTTGAGGGCCAGATCGAGCTTGACCCGGACGGCTACATCGTCTCCAAGGGCGGCGCGCGCACCAGCGTGACGGGTGTGTTTCATGCCGGCGATGTCCAGGATCGCAGCTATCGCCAAGCCATTACGGCCTCCGGCGCCGGCTGCATGGCGGCCATTGAGGCGGAGCGGTTCCTCGAAGCCGAAGGGCATTAGCCAACTTCTTAAATCTCCCACATTACGGACGATTCGGTCGATGAGAGCACTGAGAACCGGTCCGTATGGGAAATTGTCTTCGCTTTCTACACCTCTTGATGGCGCTCGGCGCAGGCTGGGCAGCGTTCGCTCAAGATCCGCCGCCAGCGACTCCGCCCACCACCGAAAAAGCACTGTTTGAGGATATGCCGGTGGTGGAGGCGGCCGCTTTGCACGCGCAATCTTTGGAGGAGGCGCCGGCCAGCGTTACCGTCATCACTGCCGACGACATTCGAAAGTATGGCTATCGCACGTTGGGCGAGGCCCTGGCCGGCGTGCGCGGGCTCTACGTCACCTCCGACCACATTTATCAGTACGTGGGTGTGGCCGGCTTCAATATTCCCGGCGATTACAACACCCGTTTCCTGGTCATGCTGAATGGACATCCGCTCACTGAGAACATATTCAACTCGAACGGATTTTTTGGACAGGATTTCGGGCTGGATATGGACCTGGTAGCGAGGATCGAGGTCATTCGCGGACCATCTTCGGCATTGTATGGAAGCAATGGAATACTGGCCAACATCAATATCGTTACTAAATCTCCCGTGGACATGCAGCACCTGCGGGTCTCCACCGAGACCGGCAGTTTCGGCGAAAAAAAGGTGGAAGTTTCCACCGCTCTCTATCTCGGCAAGGGGGCCAACCTTTTATTCTCCGGCTCGGTCTTTAACGATTCGGGACAGAACTTTTACATCCCGCAGTTTGACTCGCCTTCGATGAACTACGGGCGCGCCATCGGCGTGGATGGGGAGCGCGGGTACCACACCTTCGCGAACCTGGTCTGGCGGGATTGGAGCATCACGGCTTATTTCAACAGCCGTGAACAGCACCCTCCCGTGTCATGGGGCGCCACCATCTTTCCGGACCCGAACAGCCGGGTGCGCGACAGCCGCAATTTTGTGGCGGCCGCTTACACGCGTGAGGTTCGCGCCGATAGCCAACTGCGCTGGCAGCTCTACTACGACAACTATCGCTACGACGATCGCTTCGATTACCCTCAGGCCACTGGTGGCGAGCTGGCTGGGAACGCGCTGGATGATATTCGTACCCGGGATCGCGGCGATTGGATCGGGTCCGAGCTAACTTACCGCGTTCCGGTTACTGGCTCCAGCGTTCTGACTATGGGCGCCCAAATCAACTTCGAATTGCGAAATCTTCAACAGGGCTTTGAGGCTGCGCCCAACGATATTTTGTTCGCCCGCATCAGCCGGCCGGATCGCTCCGGCGCCCTGTTCGCCCAGGAGGAATGGAGCATCGCGCCGCGCTGGAAACTTTCCGCCGGGCTCCGTTATGACGAATCCGCCAACTTCGGTCATTTCATCTCGCCGCGTCTGGCGCTGGTGTACCAGCCGTCCAGCCTCACCGTCTATAAGTTCATTTACGGACGTGCCTATCGGAATCCGAGCACGGCCGAGCGCTATTACGATGATGGTGGCTATTCCTCCATTGCCAATCCCAGCCTGCGCCAGGAAACCGCTCAGACCTTTGAGGTCTCGGCCGAAAGAAAGCTGCGCCACGACATCACCGCTTTGATCGACCTTTATCATTACCGGATCAGCAACATGATCACCGCGGTCGCGATTTCGCCCGGCGTCCAACAATATCAAAACGTCAACCAGGACCATTCAAACGGCGTCGAATTCGAATTGCGAGGTAAGGTCTGGCGGGACCTGGAAGCGGCGGGCAGTTTTTCGTTCGATGTTGCCGGCGCGGCGGGCGTGCCGGGTCCGTTTCCAAATTCGCCGCAGCAGATCGGCAAACTGCGCTTGTCCAAGCCGTTCTGGAACGGCAAGCTGAATGTGAGTTCCAGCTCTCAGTACATGGGACGGCGCGCAACTCTGTCGGACGCGATCCTCGGCCCGGTGTGGTTGGAAGATATCACGCTCGGCACTCAGCGCCTGCATCCGGATTTCGACCTTGAGTTCGGTATCCGGAATGCCTTTAACCGGCAATATGAGGACCCCGTTTATCTGGTGATCGATCAGATAAGACAAGACGGACGCTCCCTCTTTGTGAAACTGATCTGGCGTACCAGGGAGTGAGAGTGCGGACCGCATCTAAATTGGCGCGAATACTGCGGGGCCTGTTGATTTGTGAACTTGCCATCCACGCCCTCGCCCAATCGGAAAAGGTCACGGTAGTGTATACATCCGAAGCTGGCGCTTACACAGAAGCGCTGAACGGCATGCGCGCCGCGCTCGCCAACACCACGCTAACTACTGTGGATCTACGCTCGCCCAACGCAGAGGCCGAGCTTGGGCGGGCCTTGGGAGGCGCTTCAAATCCGCTGGTTATCACCGTTGGCAAAGAGGCGCTGGAACGAGTTTCGGCAGCTAAAACGGCGGCACCGCTGGTGGCCACCATGATCATGCGTGCCGAATCGGAGCGGGTTGGCAAGATCGCCGCGGCCATCCATCTGGATATTCCGGTTTCCGATGTTCTGTCCGAGCTGAAATCGATGTTTCCCGACAAAACGCGAGTGGCGGTGATCCGTAATCCCGCACAGCCCGGCCAGGTGGATAGCTCCGTGGTGGCACGCGGCCGCCAACAAGGCTTCACGGTGAGCGTCGTGGATTCCGCGGATCCCCAGGAACTGCTGAGAGCGGTCCGATCCTTGAACGGGAGGGTGGATTTCATTGTGTGCCTACCCGATAGCCGCCTGTACAACAGCACCACCGTGAAGCCGCTCATTCTTGCATCGCTCGAGAGCCATCTGCTGATTGTGGGCTTTTCATCGAGTTTTGTGCGCTCCGGCGCGGGCGTGGGGATCTATCCGGATTTTCGGGACATTGGCGCTCAGGCCGGCGAAGCGGCTCAGAAGGAGATGGCCGGGCAGCCGGTTCCCGCCGAGCAAGGACCGCGCAGGGTGGTAGTGGCCGTCAACCAGCGCGTGATCCATTTGCTGGGCCTGGAGTATCGGCCGCGGCGCGAGGGAGAGGTTTTGACTTTCCGATGAATATTTCAGGTCCAGAGCAACCTCGGCGCGAGAGCCTGTTGAGGCGCGTTGTCACCTCCAGCCTGGTTCTGGCGGGCGTGTCGATCGCAGTATTGACGGGCGCGTTTCTGTTCGCCGCTCGCGTTAACTCCGAAGCGCAATTGCGGCTGCGCGCCAATTCTCTCGCCGATTTCGTCGCCAGCCAGAGCGAGTTTGCGATGCTGGTGGGCGATCGCGCTGAGCTCGAAAACATCGCGCGAAACGCCTTGGCTGGCGAAGATGTTCTTTTTGTGAGCCTTTCGGACGGCTCCGGGGAACGTCTGGCGTGGGCTCAGCGATCGGAACCATCTGGTGGTGTGTCTGGTGGTGGTGGCGCCGAACGGCATCTCGAAACGGAGCGGGAGGTGGTTCCCCCCAAAGGCGACGGCCTGGCGGATTGGCATGCCGGGAAAAAGAATGCCAACAGCAAGCTAGGAACGGTGCGCATAGGTTTTTCGATGAAGAAGCAAGAGGCGCTATTCGCGCGCACGGTCAGCTTGAGCGTGGGAGCGGCGGTTCTGTCGGCGGCGGTCTTGCTCGCGATGCAGTATTTCCGCTTGCGGCGACTGCTGGATCCTCTAAAAAGCCTCACGGCGTTTACGGCCGAAGTGGGCGCCGGAAATCTAACCCACAAGGCTCCCGTGGTTCGCCTAGACGAGGTGGGACAAGTGGCCGTGGCATTCAACCGGATGCTGGATCAGCTGGCTGTCACCACTGTCTCGCGCGATTATGTGGACGACATTATTCACTCCATGGGCGAATCTCTGCTGGTGGTGGACCACACCGGCATCATCCAAACCGCCAACCAGGCGACTCTTTCGATGCTGGGCTATGGGGACGGGGAGCTCATCGGAAGGCCGGCCAATCTGATTCTGGATCGCGCACTTCCGCTCGAGACCTGCCGCGGGTTGGGAGCAAACTATCGCACCCGGGAAGCTGGGTTGATCCCGGTATTGTTTTCGGCCTCGCGGATGCCGGGCATGAACGGGTCGCCCGAAGCGCAGGTGTGGGTTGCAGAGGACATGACGGAATACAAGCGTTTCGAGCGCGAATTAATAGAGGCCAAAGAACAGGCCGAACAGGCCAGCCGGGCCAAAAGCATGTTCCTCGCGAACATGAGCCACGAGTTGCGCACGCCTTTGAACGCGGTGATCGGTTATAGCGAAATGTTGGAGGAAGAATGCCAGGAATCGGGTCTCGCGGATCTGGTCCCCGATCTCGTCAATATCCAAAAGGCCGCCAAGATGTTGCTGTTCATTATCAATGATGTTCTGGACATCTCGAAGCTCGAGGCCGGGCGGATGGAGCTTTGCCCGGAGACCTTCGATGTGGCCGGCTTGATCCAGGAGGTGCTCGAAACGGTAGACCCGCTCGTGCGCAAGAACGGCAATCAGATCCGCGCGGGCTGCTCGAGGGAAGTGGGCCAGATGCACGCCGATATGGCCAGGTTCCGCCAAAGCCTTCTCAATTTGATCGGCAATGCCTGCAAGTTCACCAGCGATGGCCTGATTACCGTAGAGGCTTGGCGCACCGGCGATGGATGGTCGCATGTCAGCGTGGCGGATACCGGAATTGGAATTACCGCTGAACAAATCCAGAAGCTTTTCCGGCCCTTCACGCAGGCCGACGCCTCTACCACGCGGAAATACGGGGGCACGGGTTTGGGATTGGCCTTGAGCCGCGAACTTTGCCGGATGATGGGCGGCGATATTTCGGTGGAGAGCCGCATCGGGGAAGGCTCCACCTTCACCATCCACATTCCCGCCGCCCCCGAGGAGTCCGCCCGGTGATCCGATTGCTGCTGGTGGAGGACCACGAAATGAACCGCGACATGCTGTCGCGCCGGCTGAAGCGCCATGGTTACGAAATGCTAGTCGCCGCCGACGGAATCGAGGGGATTGCGGCTGCTCAAAGCGCGCGGCCGGACCTGATCCTGATGGACATGAGCATGCCTCGGATGGACGGTTGGACGGCAACACAAATCCTTAAATCCGACCCGATAATGCGCACTACTCCGGTGGTCGCGCTGACCGCGCATGCCATGCCAGGTGATCGCGAACGGGCGCTCGAAGCCGGCTGCGATGCCTTCGAAACCAAACCTGTGGATTTAGCCCGGCTGCTCAAGACCATCAGCCGGTTACTCAGCAAGGAGAATCCGATCCCATGTTCGTAGTGCTTTTAGTTGAAGATGACCAGATGAGCCGTGACATGTTGGTACGCCGTCTGACACGTTTGGACTACGTAGTCATCACCGCGGCGAATGGCCGGGAAGCAGTGGAAACCGCACTCACTGTGTCGCCGAATATCATCCTGATGGATATGTGTATGCCGGAAATGGACGGCATGGAGGCTACCAAGCGCCTCAAGGCTCACCGCAAAACTGGTCACATCCCTATCATTGCGCTAACCGCCCTAAACACCACCCAAGATGTGCGGCGCGCCATTCAGGCCGGTTGTGATGGGTTTGAAACCAAGCCGGTCAATTTGACGCGGCTTAATCAGAAGATTCACAAACTTGTGGTGGAGAGCCGTCAAGCGATGATACAACAGGATCCCCTCTAAGCGGGATGCGGTGGGCAACCTAAAAGGTCTTGGATTCCCAGCGATTCCGCCGATGAGAAAGATGCCGGGGAATCCTGATGATCCTGCTTCTGTTAGTGGACGACGATGAGGAGAGCCGTGAACTCATCCAAGCCGGGCTGAAACGGCTGGGCTACACCGTAAGCACGGCGGCCACCGGTAAAGAAGGAATCGAAGCGGCGCGCGGCGAATCGCCGAACCTGATTTTGATGGATATGTGCATGCCTGAAATGGACGGCTTCGAGGCCGTCAAACAACTCAGGGCGAACGCCGGGACAACTAACATTCCCATCATTGCGCTCACCGGTCTCAACAAGGCCGCGGATGTCCAGCGGGCAATTGACGTGGGCTGCGATAACTTTCAGACCAAGCCTCTGAATCTCGCGAGCTTGCATATCAAGATCCGCAGGCTGGTTTGGCGCGCAGAGAATCGGTAGGAAGCGCAAAGGGTGTGGCGCGCACCGCCAAACGGACCAGGAACTGGCCCGCGCCGCGCTCCGTTTTGCGCGAGTTCCTTAGAAACCGAAGACGTTCGCCATCAGCCAGATACCCCGCGGGTCACGGACGCATTTCGCGCCTGCCCACATTAAATTATTAAATTTCCACGGATTGGGCCGATGAGAAAGATGCTGAGACGATGCCATGAACGTCCTACTGTTAATTGACGATGACGAAATGCATTGTCAAATGATCGGAACCCGATTGACCCGGCTGGGCTACACGGTGATCATCGCGATAAGTGCCAAAGAAGGAATCGAAGCGGCGCGCGCGGAATCGCCAGACCTTATCCTGATGGATCTGGCCATGCCTCAAATGGACGGCTTCGAGGCGGCTAAACGGCTCAAGGCCGATCATAAAACCGCTCACATTCCTATCATCGCTCTTAGCGCGCTCAAGACGGCGGAAGACGTCCAGCGCGCCCAGCAGGCCGGTTGCGATAGCTTTCACACCAAGCCCGTGAATCTGACCAGTCTGCATATCAAGATCCGCAGGCTGGTTTCCACTCCAGTGCATGCTCAATAGTGCACCGTCTCGCCGTTAGATTTCCGGATAGAACTCGAAGAAAGCATCCAGCGATTGCATCAATTGCTTGCGGATCTGGTCCTCGCCGCCTTCGATCAGATGCATGCTGACGTGCAGTTTTTTGCCGTTCTTCAGCGTAATTTCGGAATCCTTCACCTCTTCCAATTCATCTGCAGGAAGAAGGCGCATACCATAGATGAGCGCCAGTTTGGCCATGCTTCATTCTACCCGCCCAACACAGACGTCAATCAGCGGTAAAATGAAGGAACAAAGCCAGCCGCTCAGGCGTATCTATCCGCAAGCGGTGGTGTCGGCGAAAGATGAAATCGGCAACCGAGTCGAGTGAACGGGACGCCCACAACACCAGTTCGTCAGCCGGCGAACTGACGCCGGAACTGGTCCGCGCGACTCTCGACAAAATCCTTGCGAGCCCGGGATTTGCCAATGCCGAACGCTTGACCCGCTTCCTACGCTACACGGTGGAAGAGACCCTCAACGGGCAAACCGACAAGCTCAAGGAATCGCTGCTCGGTATTGACGTCTTCGGGCGCAAGCCCACTTATGATCCGCGCGTGGATGCGGTGGTCCGCACCGAAGCTGTGAAGCTGCGGGCCCGGCTCCGCGATTATTACGAATCGGAGGGGCGCGAGGATGAGATCATCATCGACCTGCCCAAGGGCGGTTACGTTCCCGTGTTTCGATTTCGTGAGAAAGAGCCGGTGGAATCTTCCACGCCAGCCGCCGTTGCCTCACCGAAGACTCACGAATGGAAGCCGGCGATTGTAACTCTGGTGGTTCTAGCTGTGCTCGTGGCTTCCATCTCCCTGGTACTGCGGACGAGATCACGTAATCTGGACCCCCGGCCCGCCGAGTTGTCATCGATCGCGGTTTTGCCCTTCGCGGATTTGAGTCCTGAGAAAGATCAGGAATACTTCTGCGACGGGATGGCGGAGGAGATCATCGACGCTCTTTCCAAGATCGGCGGCATCCGCGTGGTGGCGCGAACATCGTCCTTCGCCTTCAAGGGCAAGCAGCAGGATATCCGGGAGATCGGGAAGAAGTTAAACGTCGCCGCAGTGCTGGAGGGCAGTGTCCGCAAGGACGGCAACCGCCTGCGAGTGACCGCGCAGTTAAACAGCGTGGCCGACGGATATCACCTTTGGTCGGAAACCTACGAGCGCGAATTGAAAGACGTGTTCACGGTTCAGGACGAGATCTCGCGCGCCATCGTGAACACCCTGCAGCTGAAACTTTCGGGTCGCGGAATCCAAACGAATTCGTCGCCAGAGAGTGTCGAAACCTATGAGCTTTACTTGCAGGGCCGCTACCACTGGAGGCGTTGGAGGACGGAGGGCGCCGAACAAGCCATCCACTATTTTGAAGCGGCCATCCAGAAGGATCCCAAGTATGCGCCGGCCTACGCAGGTGTCGCCTATTCGTATTGTTGGTTAGGATTCTTCGGCGCCGTGCCGCCCACCGAGGCCATGCCGAAGGCCCGGCAGGCCGCCGAAAAGGCCCTCGCCCTGGACGATTCGCTCGCCGCCGCGCATACCGCGCTGGCTTATGTGAAGGCGCTCTACGAGTTTGATTGGCCGGTCGCGGAGCGGGAGTTCAAGCGCGCCATCGAACTCAATGCCGGGGATGCAGACGCGCATTTTGGTTATGGCATCGCGTACCTTTCGCCGCAGGGACGCTTGGAAGATACCGTGCGCGAGATGCAGCTAGCGCGCGATCTGGACCCGCTTTCACCCGTCCAAGCCAATTACCTTGGATTGGCTTATCAATTTGTGGGAAGGCGCGCGGAAGCTATCGCTCAGTACAAGCGGGCCCTGGATCTGGATCCCAACTTTGTGGAGGCGCGCCTGCACTTGGCCAATGCCTACCTGGATCCAGGCAGGTTTAAGGATTTTTATGCGGAACTCGACCGTGCACAAGCCATATGGGGCGACAGCCGGATTGATCCCACACGCGCATTCGGAATGGCCCTGGAAGGACGGAAGGCGGAAGCGCTGGAGTTGGTCCACAAGTGCGAAAAGCCCGGCACCGGGGCATTCGTACAGTCAACCTATATAGCGAACGTGTACGCCGTTCTCGGCGACAAAGAGCAAATGTACACGTGGCTTGAGAAAGCGTATGCGGATCGCGATGGCATGTTGGTTTATGCCAATAAGCAAGGTTGCTACCGTCCCTATCGATCGGAGCCGCGATTCGTGGCCTTGCTCCGAAAGCTGGGACTGCCACCGGCCCATTAGAGCGCTGTTCGCGTGGGGTAGGCGCTTTCGCCTGCCAAGTTCACTGTGCCGATATCGCCGCCACACGCCCGGCCCCAAATAGCGCGGTCTTGTCATTCGTAATCACGCGCACCGGAACGTTCAAGAGAAGCGAATGAAATCGCCCCTTCGCCGTGAACGCCTTCATGAAAGTTCCCTCTTTCAGTTTCGCGACGATTTTCGGCGCTATACCACCGCCGATGAACGCGCCGGCCGTGGCCACCACTTTCAACGTCAGGTTTCCGGCCTCGGCGCCGTAGATAGAGACGAAGATATCCAGAGCTTGTACCGCGACGGCGGCGCTGCCTGCGAGGCCTGACTTCGCGATCGCCGCCGACGGATCGCCTTTCTTGATTTCATCGGCCAGCCAACTGGGTTCCTCGGCCCGCTTGGTGTCGCGCAGAAATTCGTAAATGTTATGCAGTCCGGGACCCGAGAGCACGCGCTCATAGCTGACATGCTCGAAGCGGCCGAAAAGGTAACGCAGCAGATCTATTTGGATTTCGTTGGTGGGCGCGAAATCCGAGTGTCCGCCTTCGGAGGGAAATGGCCGAAACCCTCCGCCCGCTTCGGCCAACAGGCCGGCTTCGCCCAATCCGGTGCCGGCGGAAACCAATACGCGGTTCCCGGTGGGGCTGGGCGTTCCCTGATTCAGCGCGACGAAGTCAGTTTCCTTGAGCAGGACAATCCCGTGCGCATTCGCAAACAGGTCGTTGATCAGGTCCACGCGCTCCAGGCGCAACTCCTCGGCCAGATGCCGCGAATCCACTACCCACGGCAGATTGGTTGTTTCCACGCGGCCATCCACCACCGCGCCGGGCAATCCGAACGCGGCCGCCTGCACGGCGAGATTGTGTTTGGCCAGATATTTTCGAACGATTTCCGGCAGTCCGCTGAACTGGGGACTCGGAAACACCTCGATATCCAGCGGGTTCAGTTGATCGGGAGTTCCCTCGAATAAGGCCAGCCTGGTATTGGTGCCGCCGATGTCGCCGGCCAGTATCATTCGCAATTGCTCCAGTGGCGGCGATCTTTGGAGAGCAATTCCTCGGCCTCGGGCGGACCCCAAGTGCCGGCGCCGTAGTTGGGGAAGCGACGCGGCGGCAGCGCTTCCCAAACATCCAGGATAGGAGCCACCACGTGCCAGGCAGCTTCCACCATGTCGGAACGCTGGAACAGCGTCGCGTCGCCGAGCATGCAGTCGTACAACAAGCGCTCGTAACCGGTCTGCGGCGTGGCGTTGAAGTAGTCGCCGTAGTTGAAATTCATGTTGACGCCGCCGATTTGCACCACCGGTCCCGGGATCTTGGCGCCGAAGCTGAGCGAGATGCCTTCATCGGGTTGCAGATGCAGCACCAGGCGATTGGGCTCCAAGCGGTCCACCGCCGTCCGGCGGAACAACATAAATGGCGCGCGCTTGAATTGAATCGAGATTTCGGTGGCGCGCTTGGGCAAGGATTTGCCGGTCCGTAGGTAGAAAGGCACATCCGCCCAGCGCCAGTTATCGATGAATAGCTTCATCGCGACAAAAGTCTCCGTGCGGGAATCGGGCGCCACCATAGGCTCGGAACGATACGGCGCTATTTTGGCGCCTTTCACCAGGCCCTCACCGTACTGGCCGCGCACCGTGCGGGTCAGCACTTCTTCGTCCGTCATGGGCGTAAGAGCTTTCAAAATCTTAGCCTGCTCGTCGCGAACCACGTCGGCGTCGAAGGAGACGGGTGGTTCCATGGCGGTGAGCGAGATGAGCTGGAAAATGTGGTTCGGCACCATGTCGCGCAGCGTTCCGGCCTTGTCGTAGTACATGCCGCGCTGTTCTACACCTACTGTCTCGGCTACGGTGATCTGGATATGGTCTATGTAGCGGCGGTTCCAGATGGGCTCAAAAATACCATTCGAGAAGCGGAACACCAAGATATTTTGAACGGTCTCTTTGCCCAGGTAATGGTCGATGCGGTAGATCTGCTTTTCATCCAGCACTTGCCGGATCTCTTTATTGAGAGAGCGCGCGGAATCGTAATCGCGGCCGAAGGGTTTTTCGATGATCACGCGCCGCCAGCCGCGGTCTTCATTCACCAGACCAGCCGCGCCCAGTTGTTTGACCACCACTGAGAAGAAGCCGGGCGAAGTCGCCAGGTAATAGAAGTAATTCCCGCGCGTGCCATGGTCTTTGTCCACTTGACCCAGCAGCTGGTTCAATTCCTCGTAAACCTTGGGGTTGTCAAAATCGCCGGAGATGTAATAAATGCGGCGTGCGAACCAGTGCCACAGATCGGGATCTACCTTGGTAGTGGCGAAATCGCCAATTTCCTTGCCGATCATGTCGCGGAACTGCTCACTGTTCATTTCGTTCCGCGCGATGCCCACCACGGCGAATTCCTTGGAAAGCAGGTTGTCTTTCGCCAGGTTGTAAAGCGCGGGGATCAGCTTGCGCTTGGTGAGATCGCCGGATGCGCCAAAAATCACCATGACGCAGGGATCGCCGGGACGACCGGCGCCGGTGTTGGGTACGGTCACTACAGTTTCGTCTGCCACCTGCATGCTCTGATTCTCCTCCACGGGTTTTCTCCGTATTATCCGCCGGAGGCCCGCTCCACGTGGCCTCCGAATTTATTGCGCATCCCAGACAGCATTTTCTCCGCGAATGTGTGTTCCTGACGCGAGCGGAAGCGCGTGTATAGTGAGGACGACAACACATCGCACGGTACCGCTTCTTCGATGGCGGCCATGATGGTCCAGCGTCCTTCGCCTGAGTCTTGCACGGTGCCGGTGAATCGGGACAAATTGGGATCCTCGGTAAGAGCCATCGCGGTCAGGTCGAGCAACCACGATCCCACCACGCTTCCGCGGCGCCAGAGTTCAGCTATGTCGGGAAGATCGAGGTTGTACTGGTGATCCTCCGGCAACTCCTTGGAAGTGGCGTTCTTCATGATGTCGAAGCCCTCGCCGTAGGCCTGCATCAAACCGTATTCAATGCCGTTATGCACCATTTTCACGAAGTGGCCGGCGCCCGATGGTCCGCAATAGAGGTAGCCTGCTTCGGCCGTGCTCTTCTTGCCTTCGCGTCCCGCAGTTGGAGCAGTAGTGCCCACGCCGGGCGCAAGGGTCTTGAAGATCGGGTCCAGGCGATCGGCTGACTCCTTCGATCCGCCCAGCATCATGCAGTAGCCGCGTTCGATGCCCCACACGCCGCCGCTGGTGCCGACGTCCATGTAATGCAATCCCCGCTCCTTCGTTATTTTCGATCGGCGAACATCGTCTTTGAAATAGGAGTTCCCTCCATCAATGATCGTATCGCCGGGTTCCATCAAGCTGGCCAACTTCATCACCGTACCTTCGGTGGCCGCTCCCGCCGGCACCATCACCCAGGCCGCGCGCGGCTTGCTGAGTTTTTGGACGAACTCCTCCATGGACGCGGCGCCCGCGGCGCCTTCCGATACCAACTCGCTGACGTTGGCGGGATTCAGGTCGAACACTGCGCACTGGTGCCCGCCTCGCATTAGCCGGCGCACCATGTTGGCGCCCATCCTTCCCAGACCGATCATTCCGAGTTGCATAGTTGCTCCCTTTTATTAGTCCCCGTGGGGCAAGTCCCCGACTTGCCAGGTCACGCGTTATATCAACTTCGCTAAAGTTGCTAGGCCGCTTTCAACATCGTCCAAATGCACCCGCAGGGCGCGCCGATTGCGTTCCGCCAGCACCTGGAAGTCGCCGCGGGCCTGCGCCGCTTTCACCACACCGAAAGTATACTTCTGTCCGGGCACCGCAAGATCTGTCTTATCGTTGCAGGTAACCTGCAGAAAGACTCCGGAGTTGGGCCCGTCTTTGTATGCCTGGCCGGTAGAATGCAGGAACCTCGGGCCAAACCCGAGACAAGTGGCGACGCGCTTCTTGTCGCGCACCGCGGTACGAATATCCTGCAGCGTTGTTTCGTGCGCTTCATTCATTTGCACATAGGCCAGCAGCGCGAAATAATCGCCCGCCTGGATGCGGCCCAGATGCGCGCGAAGATAACCGGCCAGCGATTTGTCGCTGCCCGCCGCTGTGGCCAGCGCTGCTGCATTCTTTTCGTCAGTGAACAACTGAATGCCATTCTCCGACAGAATCGGGTTTTCCGCAGGCAGCGATCCGCTCTTCTCGTATTCGCTGGTGAGCTTCTTGGTCGCTATCTTGCTGGCCTCCACGTCCGGTTGATTGAACGCGTTGATCCCGATCACCGAACCCGCCACAGCGGTTGCAAATTCCCAACGGAACATTTCCTGGCCCAGATTGTAGGTGTCGCTAAGGGCGATCCGCACCACGGGGTGACCGGCCTTGGCCAGAGCATCGGCAGCAGCGTCCTGCGCGGGATCCGCTCCATTTTCGAGGCGAATGTAAGCGAACACGCGATCGTTGCCGTATACTTCAGGCGACCCCAGCCGCTCGCGGTCCACCGGGATAATTCCCTTGCCTTCTTTGCCTGTGGATTCGGCCAGCAATTGTTCGAGCCACGCTCCGAAATCCCAAATGCCAGGCGAGGTGATGAGCGTCACTTTGTCACGGCCGCTCTTCGCCGCCAGGCCCAGGATCAATCCCAACTGCGCGCCGGGATTCTTGTCCACCGGCAGGCAGGATGAGCAGGAAATGGCCATGACATCGGCCTGATCCAAAAATTTAGGAGCGTCAATGCCCATCACCGCGGCCGGAACCATGCCGAAATCCGAAAGCGCCGAGTAGCGTCCACCGATGCTCGGAAGACCATGGAATATGTGACGGAAACCGTCAGCTTGTGCCACCTGCTCGAATTTCGAGCCTGGATCGGTGATGGCGATGAAGCGGCTGCCGGCTTTATCCGCACCGACCACTTGTTTTACGCGCTCAAAGAAATACTGCTTGAAGATGTTCGGCTCGAGCGTGGATCCGGACTTGCTGGACACGATAAAAATCGTGTTGCCGATGTCCACTTTGTTTTCGAACGCCTTCAACTGCGCGGGATCCGTGGAATCCAGCACGAACATCTCCGGGTATCCTTCTATTTTTCCGAAGGTCATCCTGAGAACTTCCGGACACAAACTGGACCCGCCCATCCCTAGCAACAAGGCGTGCTTGAAACCTGCCGCCTTCACATCCCGGGCGACGTCGGCGAAATGTTGCTGGTGGGCGAGTTGATCCTCGGTGATGCCCAGCCATCCCAGCCAGTTGCCTTCATCCGACCCGGTCCACAGCGATGCGTCGCGAGCCCACAGCCGGCGAACCTTGCCAGCCATTTTCCATTCCTCGATGGCTTCTTGAAATTGCGCGTTAAGCTCCGCAGGTAGGTTATAGGTTTGCGGATCCACTTCAGCCTTCGACGCATATTTGCATTTTGCGTCTACCGTATTCAACAATTTGTCAAACGGTTCGGCGAACAGCTTGACGGCTTGCGTCACCAGGTCCTCGGTAACTTTCTTCATCGAGATGCCCACCTTCTCGAGAGTTTCCATGGTGTCGTGAGCGTGGTCCAGGTCGGCTTCCAGACTGGCTTTCGGTTTCCCATGATCGCGGAATGCGTCGAAAGTCGCGGGCGGAATCGTATCCACTGTGTCGGGTCCGATCAACTCCTCGACATACATCACATCGGAGTAACTCGGATCCTTGGTGCTGGTGCTGGCCCACAACAGCCGCTGCGTTTGCGCGTTCTTCTTCGCGAGCGGCGCCCAATCGGAGCCTGCATAAATCTCTTTATAACGTTGGTAGGTGAGCTTGGCGTTGGCGATGGCAACTTTGCCCATCAGGCTCTTGAGCAACGCCTGCTCTTTGGGGTCGCTCGTATTTTTCAGCGTGGCCTTCAAGATCGAATCCACCATGCTGTCGATGCGGCTGATGAAGAAACTGGCCACGCTGGCAACGTGCTGCGGATCGCCGCCCGACGCCGCGTAGGTATTCAATCCCGCGATGTAGCCCTGCGCGACTTTTTCGTACATCTCCTGCGCGAAAAGCAGCGTGACGTTGATGTTGATCCCCTCGCTGATGCATTGCTGGATGGCCGGAATCCCTTCCACAGTCGCAGGAATTTTCACCATCAGGTTGGGACGATTCACAGCCTTCCACAGCCGGCGGGCGTCTTTGATGGTGCCCTGCGTGTCCTTTGCTAGAAAGGGAGAAACTTCCAGACTGACATAGCCATCGCGCATTTTAGTGCGGTCATAAACCGGACGCAGCGTGTCGGCGGCATCCTGGATGTCTTGGATGGCCAGGATTTCGTACACTCCCATGGCGTCCAGATCCTTGCGCTTCTGCAATTCCAGCAGAGCGTCGGTATAGTCGGTGCTGCCGGTGATGGCTTTTTCGAATATGGCGGGATTGGAGGTGACACCGCCCAGCCCGTCTTCGTCGATCAAGCGTTTCAGCTCGCCGCTCGAGATCAAGCTGCGGCGAATATAATCCAGCCAGACGGATTGTCCATACTTGGTCAGCCCTCGAATGGGATTCATCGTCTTCGGTGCGGTCAGCGTAGGGACGCTCATGTTGTCCTCATTTCTCGTTTCTGGTTCCTAGTTTCTGGTTCCTAGTTGGCGGCCACCGACGCTCCTACGCCGCTTCCGTAGATCAGTAATCCGGCGTGGCCGGAACCGGCGCGCATGTCCTATCGTCCCACCGCTTTGATGATCTCTTCTTTGGCCGCGGCCACTACCGCGTCGGGCGTGAATCCGAACTTCTTTTGCAATTCCTTTAGGGGAGCGGATGCGCCAAATGTCTGCATGCCGATGCTGCGATAGGCGTAGCGCTGCCATCCGAGTGTGGAGGCTTGTTCCACCGAGACGCGTGCCCTGACATCGGGAGGCAGCACGCGATCCCGATATTCCTTGGGCTGCAGGTCGAACAACTCCCAGGACGGCATGCTGACCACGCGCGTCTTAATTCCCTCAGCGGTCAGTTTTTCGTATGCATCCACGCACAGTGAAACTTCGCTGCCGGTTCCAATCAGAATCACTTCCGGCTCGCCGTCGAGCGC